>Ga0209934_1000149_pt1 | contig 222772 bp, 182 predicted proteins | sample ThiBiot_750_plan_2_FD_183950 | JGI IMG/M metagenome (GOLD analysis project Ga0209934, IMG submission 183950) | Wastewater bioreactor microbial communities from Cape Town, South Africa - Thiocy_expt_750_plan (SPAdes) | ecosystem: Engineered > Bioreactor > Thiocyanate-remediating >...
AATCGTAAGTAGTTGTAGCCGTTAACGGACCAACTGTTGCACTTCCTGCTCCGGTACCGTCTAAGGTTACTGTCGCGTTGGTCGTACCATTGGTATAGGTAACTACAGCATTTGGTGTACCGTTAAAGGTCAACACTGCTGTGTCACCCGAACAGATTGTTGTCGCCCCGCTGATGGTAGCCGTTGGCAATCCGTAATATACAATCGTTAAACTTCCGGTCAAGGTATTATGACAGTTCGGAGAACCGTTGGAATCAACACTCACTAAAGTAAAAGTAGTATCTGCAGTTACCGGAGGAGTTGTTACCGTTGCGTTACCGGTAGCATCCAGTGTAATATCTGCCGGGTTACCGTCTACAGTATAATGAACTGTAGCTCCGGCAGGTCCTGAAAACACAACAGTTGCCGAACCTGAACAGATTCCGTTCGGACCGGAAAGCGTTGCTGTTGGCAATGCCACAAGAATTAACTGGAATGACGTTGTCCCATAAACAATAGGATCCGACACTTTTTCCATACGAACATAAATTGTCTGTCCAGAACTTGGGAAAGCATTCGCCGGGGTTATAGGATTAATATCAGCATCGGCATTGGCCTGGCTGGTATGATAGGTAATGGTGTAATCTGCGGCTAACTGCCCTCCTAATATCGTGGTATTTTGCTCCGTTAAATCAAATATTTCTGTATTATCCGAGTTAACATCACAAGCACGCATATCACCAGGGGTAACAGGATCGGCTGTACAGGAAATTACATTCAAATTAAATTGTCTGATAACATAACAGGAATTTTCCCCTGTTGAAATATTCACAAAAATCGGAATAGTTACAGCAGTCGGATAATTTGCAGGATTCGGGATATAGTTCGCTCCTATTTCCGCATCGGCAAGGCTGGTATGATAGGTAATAATTGTACTCGGATCAAGACCCGCTAAAATATTAGCATAATTATCATTTAAATTAAAGGGAACCGGAGTTGTTCCGTCACCACATTTTGTCAGATCGACCGGATTACCCGCTGCAATCGGTGGGAATGCTTCAACGGTAATAGGTGTAGGCTGCTGGATACAAGATCCACCGTTATTATTAATAATCACCCCATAAACACCAGGAGCAGAAACACCATAAGAAGCTCCGGTAGCACCCGGAATATTCTGTCCGTTTAAGGTCCATTGAAAAGTATAAAAAGCAGGATTCAATCCTGTATCTAAAGTTCTGATTTCACCCGGACACAATGCCGCTAAATTGTCGATTGTTAAATCCCCGCCCAAAGTAGCCTGTCCAACATTAAAACTTCCCGCTTTAAGGAATACCGCAGAGTCAAACCCTGTATCGGTTCCGTCGGCAATTACCATTTTAATTTTATACAGCGTATTCGGAACTACGGTAGAAGATGCCGTCATTGGAATTGTTCTTCCCATATAGTTAATGGGAGAAGGCGGAAACCCGTTTTCCGGGTAATATGCTCCAAAGAATCCCTGATTCTGGGATACACAGATAGCATTATACAACTGATTTTTAATTGTAAGGGAAGAAATCGGTGTTGAGGTACCCGGCACAACTGCCAGATTGGTAACCTGACCGGTAGCTGTATTGGTCAATATAAACGCAAAAGCATCAGCATAATCCCCGTTACACTGATATGTTCCATACTCTTCGGAAGCAAATAAAAATTCGAAACTAAAACTATCGGTTAAAGGAACGAAATCGAATTGCAGATAGGTAGCATTTCTATAAACAAAGGCATTGTTCACTACTCCTGCAGCAACCATCTGCGCTTTCAGATCGGCATCTCCTGTCCAGGAATTAACCCCTTCACTTAAATTTCCGGTATTCGGACCGGGAGCAGACATGGCTCTACCAGTACTTAAAATAACTCCGGACTGAATTGGAAAACCAGCATTGGTATTTTGAAAAAAACCGATACCGTTCTCAGAGTTCTGCCCGTTTGTATTACCGGTTCTCCAGGTAATATTTGAAACCTGAGCACACTGCGAATTAATCAACACGTCTTGCACTAACTGCGGAACAGTATACGTATTCGTATTAACGGTAATGGGTTGTGCAAATGCCGTAATTGATAATAACAAGACCACTAAAAAGTAGAGCTTCTTCATTGGCTATAACTGGTTATAAATGATTAATCCTTATCCTTATTTTAACGTTAAAACAACGCCTTAATGTTAATTTTTCCTTTAAAATTTCCAAATATACTTATTCAAACGATATATGTTCGTTAAATTTGCAAAAAATCACAAAAAAAATGTTAAAAGTAACAATACGAGATACGCAAAACCCGGCCATTGTAAAATTTGAATTTCCGGATTTCATCACAAAGAGCGAAAGTTTTGAATTTAAGAATATTGACGAAACGGCAGCATCCCCTTTGGCCAAACAATTATTCTATCTTCCTTTTGTAAAAACGGTATATATCTCAGGAAATTTTATCGCAATTGAAAAATATTCTATTGTGGAATGGCATGAGGTAAAAGAATTGCTTGCCGAACAGATCGAAACCTTTGTTGACAAAGGCGGCAAGATCATCAACATTGATGAAAATAAAAACAAAAAAATTCCGGTAACCGTTTATGCGGAAACCACTCCAAACCCGTCAGTTTTAAAATTTGTTGCCAGCAAATTACTGACCAAAACAAGTGTGGAGTTTAAAAATATTGACGAAACGGCGGCTTCTCCCCTTGCCAAAGAATTGTTCAAACTTCCTTTTGTAAAAGAGGTATTCCTTGATGAGAATTATATCTCTATCACTAAATATGAAATTAACGAATGGCAGGAAATCACTCAGGAAGTACGTACCTTCATTAAGAATTACATTGAAGAAGGCAAAACAATCATCGACGAAAGCCAGATCGTTAAAACAGCTAATCACGAGAAGCAACAGGAGGAATATTTCAACAACCTGGATGTAACTTCGCAGCAGATTATCAACATTCTTGACGAATATGTAAAACCGGCTGTAGCCTCCGATGGCGGAAATATTATTTTCGAATCCTATGACGAAACAGACAAACGTGTAAAAGTAATTTTACAGGGTGCCTGCAGCGGATGTCCGTCTTCGACCTTTACGTTGAAAAACGGTATCGAGAACATGCTTAAAGAAATGTTACACGATCACGATATCAAGGTTGAAGCGGTAAACGGTTAACATTCAGCCGAAATCGTTGTTTTTCATTCTTTAATACTGTACCTTTATTAGCTATAACCTTAAAAACTAGCAAATTATGGGAGTATTAAAAGTTATCGAACTGCTATCCAGTTCAGAAGTAAGTTGGGAAGACGCTACAAGAAAAGCCGTAGCAGAAGCTTCCAAAACATTGAAACACATACGCTCCGTTTACGTTCAGGAACACAGCGCAGTGGTTAACGACGATCAGGTCACCGAATTCAGAGTAAATTTAAAACTCACTTTTGAAATAAAATAGTTTATACAGGCGTTCCTTTGAGAACGCCTTTTTTTAAAATTATGAACGAACTACAATACGAATCCAGCCCCTATTTACTGCAACACGCCAACAACCCGATTCACTGGAAAGCATGGAACGATACTTCCCTTTCGGCTGCCAGAGAAGCAAACAAGCTCATCATCATCAGCATCGGTTATTCCGCCTGTCACTGGTGTCATGTTATGGAACACGAAAGTTTCGAAAACAGTGAGGTTGCTTCCGTAATGAACTCCGGATTTGTTGCTATAAAAGTAGACCGTGAAGAGCGTCCTGATGTGGATGCTATTTATATGAAAGCGGTACAGCTTATGACCGGACAGGGCGGCTGGCCATTAAATGTGGTTTGCCTGCCGGACGGAAGACCCGTTTGGGGCGGCACCTATTTCAAGAAAGATAATTGGATGGACATTTTGAGCCAGCTCGATAATTTATACCGCACCAATCCGGATAAAGTAATTGAATATGCCGAAAAACTGCATGAAGGTCTCTCCTTTTTAGGTCTTGTAAACCATGCCAATGCCGATAGTGATGCTCAAAATCCGCAGCATATCAAACCACTGGTCGAAAAGTGGTCCAAAAGTTTCGACTGGGATTATGGCGGTTATGCCCGGGCACCTAAATTTATGATGCCCAACAATTACCTGTTTCTTCAGCGTTATGGCTACCAGACTGCTTCGGCAGACTTACTGGATTTTGTGGACCTGACCCTTACCAAAATGGCGTATGGAGGGCTTTTTGACGTGTTAGGCGGTGGATTTTCCCGCTATTCGGTCGATATGCGCTGGCATGTTCCCCATTTCGAAAAAATGCTTTACGACAACGGTCAGCTGGTAAGCCTTTATGCCGAAGCCTACAAACGAACCAAAAATCCTTTATATAAAGAAGTCCTTGAAAAAACACTTTCCTTTGTGGAAAGGGAATTGTGCAATCCTGATTTTGGCTTCTACGCTGCCCTGGATGCCGACAGTTTGAATGAAGTTGCCGTTTTGGAAGAAGGCGCTTATTATGTCTGGACAAAAGAGCAGCTGCAAACTTTATTAAAAGCAGATTTCGATCTTTTTGCAGCCCTTTTCAATGTTAATGAATTCGGTTTTTGGGAACACGATCATTATGTACTGATCCAGAACCGGTCTGTTCAGGAAGTTGCGGAGCAGTTCAACCTGTCTGAAGCTGCCTTACTGGCTAAAAAGAAAGCATGGGAATCGCTATTGTTCAGCGAAAGGGAGAAACGTCCCAAACCACGTCTGGACGACAAATCACTGACTTCATGGAATGCCATTATGCTAAAAGGGTATGTGGATGCTTACAATGCTTTGGGCGATCCGCACTATATTGCCATTGCCAAAAAGAACGCCGCCTTTATTACCGGCAAAATGTGGTCGGAAGAAGGCCATTTGTGGCACACCTACAAAAACGGCAAAAGTACCATCGTGGGATTTCTCGAAGATTACACCTTTACAATAGAAGCTTTTATTGCTTTATACCAAGCTACCCTTGAAGAAACTTATTTGCTGCATGCAAAACAATTAACCGATTATTGTTTGGATCATTTCTACAATGAAGAACAGCAATTCTTTTTATTCAAAGCAAAAAACACCACGGCCTTAATTGCTGCTCATTATGAAATTGAAGACAATGTAATTCCTGCCTCCAATTCGGTTATGGCTAATAATCTTTACATCCTCAGCACGCTGTTTCATAACGAATATTATGAAAAAACTGCCCTGCAGATGCTCAACCACCTTATCCCGAATATTGATTATGCTTCGGCCTATTCGAACTGGATGAACCTGTGGATGAACCTATCAAAAGACACTAAAGAACTGGCCGTTTGCGGACCTGATGCTCTGGAAGCTTTAGCAGCTGTTCACTCCGAATACCTGCCGCATGTAATTATTGCCGGTTCCAGACAACCGTCGGCAATACCTTTTCTTCAGAATCGGTTTGACGAAGAAAAATTACTGTTTTATATTTGTGAAAACAGGAATTGTAAACTGCCTGCCACCGCTGTTGAAACAACTTTAAACGAATTAAGAATTAAATAAATATGCCCCCCTATGGAAAAAATGAATAACTTTTTCATTCACTATCTCAACGTACTCCTTGATTATTCCCCAAAAGTAATTTCCGCCGTCATCATTCTGGTTGTCGGTATCTGGGGAATTAAGTTTATCCGGAAAATTGCCGAAACGGTCATGACCAAAAGAGAGCTAGAGCCTACGCTGATCAAGTTCTTATTAGACTTTTTGATCTGGGCATTGCGCATACTGCTTTTTGTTTCGGTCATCTCAAAATTAGGAATCGAAACCTCTTCTTTTGTTGCTATTTTAGGAGCAATTGGTTTGGCTGTCGGTCTATCGCTACAGGGTTCCTTATCCAATTTTTCCGGTGGTGTCCTGATCATTCTTTTCAAACCGTTTAAAGTGGGCGATACGATTGAAGCTCAGGCAGAAAATGGAAAAGTACTCGCAATACAGATCTTTTCGACTAAAATTCTGACTTCCCAAAATCAGATCATCTATATTCCGAACGGTATTTTATCGAATGGAAAAATCAAGAACTTTTCGCAGAAACCAACCCGAAGAACCAATTTAGTGGTTCCAACGGCTTATACTTCAGACATACGGGCTATCAAAACACAACTGGAAGAATTGATCAACAATCATCCTGATGTATTAAAAACGCCTGCTCCGGAAGTGGTTATTGAAACGTTGGGTGAAAAAAATGTAAACTTTGCTATTCGTGCCTGGACAAAAAATCAGGATTTCGGAGCCGTTAGTTCCCAGCTTTTAGAACAAAGCAGCAAACTCGTTACCGTTATGGCTTAACAGCCTTGGTAGTCATCACAAAATCCTTTAGATAAAAAGGCTCAAAATAAGCGACATCAACAGTGTCGCTTTTTTTATACTTCTCAAAAGACACTTTGCTCATTTCTTTAGCAGAAGGATAAATAACCGCATCGTGATATATAAAATCTGGCGTGTTTAGGAGTTCCTTGCATTTTGCAGCACCGTCACCAACCAGGTGTATCGTTTCCCGAATGCCCTCATAAATAGTTTCGGTAATGATCTCCGCTTTGGTAGTTCGTAAGCAGGCAAACGATTTATCAAAAACAGCTGTAAATACTTCCATACGGCGGGCATCAATCATCGGGATAATCACACCGTTTTCGATCCGGAGCTGTCTTGCCAGTGTTTCTAAGGTATCCACCGCTATCAGTGGAATGCCCAAAGAATAACACAGTCCTTTTGCGGCCGAAACACCAATGCGCAGCCCGGTATATGACCCCGGTCCCTGACTTACCGCTACCGCATTTAAATCCTGAAAGCCAAGCCCGGCTTCTGCCAAAGCATCCTGAATGAAAACATGAAGTTTTTCTGCGTGCGAATAGCCTTCTTCTGCAATTTCCATAGAAACAAGTGTTTCTCCGTTTTTTGCAATTGTGATCGAACAATTTTTTGTGGCAGTTTCAATATTTAAAATATAAGTCATTCTGATAAAATTATTGGCAAAGATAGTTTATATTTTTTTGCCACGAACCGTATACTTTTCAGCTTCATGGCTGAAACATTTATACAGTTCGTGGCAAAATGGTTATCAGGAATCTTCCTGATGGCAATCAAAAAACTAAACTTTTTTATCTTTTTTCTTATCCGGAATCTCGTCCTTTTTAACAGTCACTCTATCACCCGGATTCAGATCTTTGGTAACCGTTGTATAGGGTCCTACAATGATAACATCGCCTTTTTTCAGTCCGCTTACAATTTCAATATTGGTATCATCCTGAATGCCGGACTTGATTTTACGCAATTCGGCTTTGTCGGCTATTTTTACGAAAACACATTCGAATTTCTTATCTGTTGATCCTTTTACTTTTTCTTTCTCTTCTTTTTCCAGTTCTTCCAGCACGTCTTTTTTACCGGAAATAGTATCCGTTTTCATTACAACAGCACTAATCGGAACTGCCAGAACATTTTCTTTTCGCTTGGTTTCAATATCAACCGTTGCAGTCATACCCGGACGGAAAGGTGAGAAATTTGCCGGTTTGCCCGCAATCAGATCTTCATACGATTCTTTTAATATTCTCACTTTAACTTTAAAGTTCGTTACCTGATCGGCTGTTAGTGTAGAACTTGCCGAGTTGGAAATACTGGTAACGATACCTTTAAATTCTTTTTTCAGGTAGGCATCCACTTCAATTTTTGCCGAATCCCCGATATTAACTTTAACAATATCGTTTTCGTTCACATCCACTTCAACTTCCATATTATTCAGGTTGGCCACTCTTAAAAGCTCTGTTCCTGCCATTTGCTGCGTTCCCAGAACACGTTCTCCCAATTCGACATCCAGTCTTGAGATCGTTCCGTCAACCGGTGCATAAATTGTGGTTCTGTTGAGGTTATCCCTTGCTTCTGTTACCGTAGCCGAAGCACTTTGAACGCTGTAATAAGCCGATTGCTTGGACGCTTGTGCCACTTCATAGGCCGAAACAATTTTATCCCATTCCGATTTGGAAATTACGCCTTTGGTAAATAATTTTTTATTTCTTTCATAGTTGGCTTTCGCTTCCTTAACCTGTGCTTCCGCCTGGCTTAATCCGGCTTTTGATGTAGACAGTGATGCTACCGTTCTGTTTAATCCCGATTCGTATAAATCCGGATTGATCTTAACCAGCAGGTCGCCTTTTTTTACTGTCTGCCCTTCTTTAACCGACAGCGCAATAATCTCTCCCGATACTTCGGATGAAATTTTCACTTCTACTTCCGGTTGTATTTTTCCGGTTGCCGAAACAGTTTCAATAATGGTCATCTGATTTGCCTGAGCTACTTCTACCTCAGTTCCTTTGTCTTTATTCCCGATGACACCTTTTTTACTTAGTATTAACAACAAGGCAACAACAGCTACGACACCTCCTATTAAAAGAAATTTTGTACTCTTTTTCATGATTTTTTAATTTTGAGTGATCGGCATTCCAAAATAGAATTCTAATATTTTCGTTCTGAAGATATAATCATATTTTGTTCTCAATACTTCCGACTGTGCATTTACAAATAAGGTTTGCGCTTGTGTAAAATCGAAAACATTCATTAAGCCAACTTCATAACGTTCTTTTGCATAATTGAATGATTCCTGTCTTGCTTCTAAGGTTGAAAGCGCCGCTTCATAGGATTTTAACGATCCTTTTGTATCGGTATAAGCCGTATAAACCGTTCTTTCCAAATCCAGTTCCTGTTGTTCCAGGTTGATTTTGGAACGTTCCAAAGCAACTTTTGAACGCTCTACATTATTTCGAACCGACAAACCATTCAGGATAGGAACATTTAAGGAGAAACCGAAATTTTGTCCTTTGTTATCGCTAAACTGATCCAACACCGGAGCCGGACTTCCTAAAATCGGGCGGTAATTATTCTGTAAAACGCTTAATCCGTTTTCGGTAAAATATTGTGTTGCTATGGTCGGGTTGTTAGGATCCTGCTGATAGCCCACTACTCTGTCTGCATAGGCCGCACGGGTACTGAAACTATAGAATCCCTGCAAGGTAGGATGGTATTTTCCTCTTGCGATAGACAGATCTTTTTCAGCAATCGATACGTTTGCTTCCGCTATTTTAATATTGGCTCTGGTTTCCCTTGCTTTTTCAACAATCTTTTCCGGTTCTTCCATCATCACACTGCTGTTTTTCACCGGTGTTTCGTTATCCATGATATCAAATTCCCTGAAACCGTCTAATTGCAGCAATTGCGCCAGACTTAAGCGGGAGATCAACAACGCGTTCTCACTGGCAATCAATTTCTGATTGTCTGCCATTACCGTTGCTTTGACATCCAGAAGATCGCCTTTTGGCACCACTCCGGCATCAACAAGCTCCTGTGTTCTTTCCATCTGCTTGGTATCGTACGCCAGTTGCTCTTTCTGAACTTTCAGATTTTCTTTATTGAACAGGATCTGCAAATAGGCATTGACAATATTTAACGACACGTCTTCCTGCATTTTCTGCAATTGATACTGTGACGCAATTATGGATAGATTGGCTTTTCGGAGTTGGTTCTGGTGTTGTAACCCTTTATAAATATCGATTCCTACGTTAAGCCCTGCAGAAGTAAACTGAACGGTTTGGTTTTCCAAAAGTCCTGTTGTAATATTCTGGTTCAAACCAACGTTCCATGAGTGGGAAGCCTGACCGTTAATTGTCGGCAGGAAACTACCATAAGCATCTTTTCTTGATATATGTGCTACCTGTTGATCTAAAACGGATTGTTTGATAGAAATATTCTTCTCCATTGCGTGGTTAACGCACTCTTCTAAAGTCCATTTTTTAGTTTGTGCTTTCGCTTGAATTGCCACCATCGACAAGCCCAAAAACAGCAATGTTGTACTCTTCATATCGTTTATTTTCCTACAAATATATAATTTCTGTTAGCATATCACTGCTATTTTTATTATGATTAGACGCTTTTCTTTAACAAACGTTACAATTTTATTTCAATAAAAACCTACTTTTACCGAAGATTTTTAGAAGAACCCACTATGAAGCCTTTTTTTTCATTCATCGCTGTTTTTATCTTCGCGATGTTCTTTAGCAATTGCAGTACAACAAGCAGAATAGACGCCTTAAAACCGGAACCCAGCGACAACAAGCCCGCTGTTTTTGAAACCACCACTTCTTTCATCAGCTTACCGGTTGACATTCCTTTAAAAGAAATTGAAAACCAGTTAAACAAATCGTTAAACGGTTTAATTTACAACGACAGTATTCTGGTTGACGATAAAACCGAGATGAAGATCTGGAAACAGGCTCCGATCAAGTTAACGGAAAAGGACGGCAAAATCCGTTCGGTACTGCCGCTTAAAATCTGGGCTAAAATAAAATACGGAACGGATTTCCTGGGCTTAAACGATACCAAAGAAATCAATTTAAACGGGCAGATTATCTTATTGAGTGATGCCAAATTATCCAACTGGAAACTGACAACATCTTCTGTAATTGAAGATTTCGAATGGAAAGACAGCCCGAGTATCGTTGTTGGCGGAAAAAATGTCCCGATTACCTATGTGGTCAATCCGACGATACGCCTTTTTAAAGCCAAAATCGCCAGGACAATTGACGATGCCATCAACAAAACAACCGATTTCAAACCTCAGGTATTAGCAGTCCTTGAAAAAATAAGCACGCCTTTTAAAACAAGTGAACTATATGAAACCTGGTTTAAGGTTGCTCCGACAGAATTGTATGTAACCGATGCCGTACTTTCAAAAAGTAAGATCACGATGGATATGGGATTGAAATGCAAAATGCAGACCATCGTCGGACAGGAACCGTTAAACACTTTTAAAAAGGAGTCGATCGTTTTAAAACCGGTTTCAAAAATGCCGGATAAAATTGAGGCTACCGTTGCGGCTGTTTCGACCTATGAAAGTGCTTCCCGTATTATTACCAAGAATTTCCAGGGCAAAGAGTTCGCCTCCGGAAGCCGGAAAATTGTGGTTCAAAAAGTAGATTTATGGCATAAAGACGGCAAGATGATTATTGCCCTGAGCATGACCGGAAGCATCAACGGAACCATTTACCTTTCCGGAATACCCAATTATAACGCTTTAACCAAAGAGATCTATTTCGACCAGATGGATTATGTACTCAATACAAAAGGTATACTGACCAAAACCGCCAACTGGTTAATGCAGGGACTTATTTTAAGCAAAATACAGGAAAGCTGCCGCTATTCTATTAAGGAAAACCTGGAAGAAGGCAAGAAAAACATGCTGCCGTATTTAAACAATTATTCCCCGATGAAAGGTGTTTTTGTGAACGGCAAACTAAATGACTTTATTTTCGACAAGGTAGAAGTAACCGATAAGGCCATTATTGCTTTTATTAAAACTTCCGGACAAATGAGCATCAAGATTGACGGAATGGAATAACATCCCGTTTACACCATAAAAAAAGCAACCTGATCGGGTTGCTTTTTTTTTATTTAATTCGTTTCCGGCTGTTTGACTTTCTTCCTCGTCTTTAACCGGTAAATAGCATATCCTAAAACCCCCACAAGGACATAAGGGATAATCATCAGGTATACAATTCCGTCATTTACCGCTTCTGCCTTTACACCGCCTTCTTCACTTTCCAAAGCAGCCCGGCACATTGCGCATTGTGCATTGGCACTAAATGAAGCCGCTAAAAACAATACTGCTATAAAAACAGATTGCAGGGAAAAAGCGCTTTTCTTTTTTTGTAGTTCTTTAGTGTGCATAATATGGTGAAATCATAAGGTAAACAATCACTCCGGTAACAGCAACATACAACCACATCGGGAATGTTATTTTCGCAAGCTTTTTATGTTTATCAAAACGCTCTGCCAAGGCTCTCACATAAGTAACCAAAACAAACGGTATGATAATTACCGACAGCAGGATGTGCGTTATCAGTATAAAGTAATAGATATACTTAATAGCGCCTTCTCCTCCAAACTTCGTAGAATCCGAAGTCATGTGATAGGCCACATACATTGCTAAAAACGCAACAGAGCACGCTATAGCCACTTTCATCAGGTTTTCATGCAGACTTCTCTTTCCGTTTTTAATCGCCATAACAGCGGCAACCAAAACTACAGCGGTAACACCGTTTATCGTGGCATAAATTGGCGGCAGGAACGATAGCGGTTCCACATCATATCCTAACTTTCGTAAGTTAACCCCAAAAAGCAAGGCTACCACAAGCGGAATAGCAACTGACAATACTACGATCCACTTATTATATTTCTTTTCAACTGAATTCTCCATTACTGTTATTCTTCTAATAATTTTTTGATATCTTCTTTTATTGCTTTTACTCCTGCTTCTTCCAATCCGTCATAATATAAAATCGGGTTGTCAAAGCTGTCTTTGCGGCATCGGATGTTTCCTTCTTTGTCCACCAAGGCAAACAAACCGGAATGTTCAAATCCTCCTGCCTGCTTATCATTTTCACCGGCATACAGGTTAAATCCTTTTAAAGCCAAATCGTAAATGTATTTTTTATCGCCGGTAAGAAAGTGCCAATTGTAATTTTTAACGCCCAACTGGGTCGCATGTGCTTTTAAAACAGCCGGAGTATCATGAGCCGGATCGATTGTAATGGATGCAATACCGAATTTCGGATTACCATAAAACGCATCCTGCAGCTTTAGCATGTTCTGATTCATAATCGGGCAAATCGTCGGACAGGTTGCAAAAAAGAATTCCACTACATAAACCTTTCCTAAATAATCTTCATTGGATATTTTTTTATTGTCCTGGTCAATCAGTTCAAATTTCGGAACCGGGCCGATAACGACTAAATCTGCCTTCTGAAATTTATTCAGGATTTTAGGAACTACCCAAATACCAAAAATTAAAACAATAAACGAAATCCCAATGTATGACTTGTTCTTCATAATATATGATTTAAACGTGACAAGATAACCGGCAAAGACAGCTGTTGCTAATTACCTTCAGATGATTATATTTTTCTTTTGTTATTTTTTTTGAGTGCCAGGCGGTATTCTGCCAGAATGATCTTAACATCGTCACTCATTTCATTGTGAAGGTCGGCAGCAGAAATGGTGTTATAACCTTCTTTGTATTCGTCTTCTCCTTTTTTGTTTTTCCCTTTCCGGCCTCTGAGGTTTAAATCTTTATCGATGATAAAAACATTTGGTGTTCTGAGTTTGTCGTCCAGCTTGCCAACCAGTTTCAGGGAATTGTAATAGGCCTGGATTTCCTCCGGTTTGGCAAATACATAATGCCATACCGCTAAATCGGAAATACCGCTAAGTTCACTTTTTAATTGCTTTGCCTGATCTTCTGTTCCTTCCGGAGCAATCATCACCACCTGAAAATCGGTAAACTCTCTGTTCTTATTATAAATCTTCTGGTCCAGGTTAAAAGCGTCTCCTTTGTTATACAGCATTTCCGAACCCGGAAAGCCAAGAATGGTGATTTTCTCTTTCATCTGAACTTTTTCGCCATCCAGCGATTTCCAATCGGAAAGTTCTTTAATGTTAGGGGTAACGGTGGGTAATTTAGCGAAGCTGTTCACACCGGAAGCGAAGAATAAATAAGCACAGATGGGAAGTGCAAAAAGAACCGTAAGAACAATATATTTTTTCATTATGTAAGGCCTTTATTTTGTGAGTACAAAAATAAAAAAAGGCGGTTGAATAACCGCCTTTTTTATAATTTAATATGCTATTAAAAAATCCATTTATATTCAGAATTTTTAAACACATCAAAGATATAATTACCTTCTACTAGCAAGATGAACACTAAATAGATAATTAAAAAAACTAACGGTCCAACTATTGACCATCTAAAATTACTTTTTTCTCCTTCAAGGTGCATAAAAGCCCACATAATATAGTATGCTTTAACAACAGTAAGAATTATGAAAATCCAGTTCAGTAAGTTCATAGACAGCAAATCTGTCATGTACAATGAATGTGGTTTTATAATACCTAAAATAACTTCTACAGTTGTGATGATGGATAGTAATCCGAAAACAACCCAGATTCTTTTTGTATTTGATTCGTGTGTATGTGCCATGATATTCTTTTGTAATAAATTATACTAAATAGAAGAATGTAAATACGAACACCCAAACTAAATCTACAAAGTGCCAATACAATCCAACTTTCTCAACCATTTCATAACTTCTTCTTTTTTCGTAAGTTCCCAACAATACATTAAAGAAGATCAAGATATTAATCAATACTCCTGTAAATACGTGGAATCCGTGGAATCCTGTGATAAAGAAAAAGAAGTTTGCAAATAATTTATGCCCGTATTCATTTCTGATCAGGTTCGCTCCTTCAACAACATACTTAACATCGTCTAATTTTTTAAGCGATTCTTCTCTGGATAAAACCGTTTTAACTTTATCCTTAGTATTGAATTCTGAACGGATCAAGATATCCGGATTTGCTTTGAAACCTTCTACAACTTCCTGAACCGAATAGGTAGGAACCGAAGATTCTTTCATAAACCAAATACCTTTATCTCTTGTTAATTGCTCTCTTTCTTTTGGAAGGTGTGCTGCAAAATCAGCTAATGCCACACGCTTTCCGTCTTTATCAACAAACTGAAGGATAGAACCTCCTTTTGTTTCTACCGCGCCATACGTTCCCTGAATGAAGTTTTTCCACTCCCAAGCCTGAGAACCTAAGAATATAAAACCTCCAACGATCGTTAAAAGCATATAAACGGCAACTTTTGTTTTCTTTAAGTGATGTCCTGCATCTACCGCCAATACCATGGTTACAGATGAGAAAATTAAGATGAATGTCATCAATGCCACATAGTACATTGGTGCATCCACTCCGTGCAAGAACGGAAAGTGATTAAAAACTTCGTCCGCAATTGGCCAAGTTTCAATAAATTTAAATCTTGAAAAACCGTAAGCTGCCAAAAATCCAGAGAATGTTAAGGCATCTGATACGATGAAAAACCACATCATCATCTTGCCATAACTCGCTCCCATCGGTTCATTTCCGCCGTCCCAAGTTTTTCCATTAGTAGCTGTTGTAGTAACTGTCGCTCCCATTATAAAGTTATTAGTTAAAAAGTTCCCAAATTTACATTTTTTTTCTATTTGTAGAAATAGAAAAATAAAAACAAATACACCCAAAGAAAATCCAAAAAGTGCCAAAACATCGCACCAAGCTCAATTCCAAGGGTTTGACCTGAATTGTATTTTTGTTTAAAATGATTATAAATTATAATTAAAAGTGCTATCAACCCTCCAAATAGATGGGCTAAATGCACGATAACTACCACATACAAGAATGACGTTGTGATCGTACTTTCACTTCCGGTAAAGAAATACCCGCTTTGAATTACCTGATCAAACCCCACAAACTGCAAAACAACAAATGCGATCCCTAAAGCAAGCGTTAGCAGCAGAAAATTGGAAGTTGCCGCTCTGTTGTCTTTCTGAATGGCTTTTTTAGCCAAATGAAACGTTGCACTGCTCAACAGCATTACTACCGTACTCGCTATAAAAGCACTTGGAAGCGTAAAATCCTTTAACCAATCCGGTCTGGATTTACTAATCACGTATGCACTTGTTAAGCCTGCAAATACCATAACGATGCTAATCATAGCAAACCAAAGCAGCATCTTAAATGACCTTGCTTTTCTATCGTTATGTTCCTGAACTGACATTTCCATATAATTAACGTAAAAATTTATCTATAACATAAATCAGCTGCAACAATGAAATATAAGTAACGCTAACGAGCATTAATTTTCTTGCTGCTTTCTCATCCATTTCCTTGTACAGCTTCACAGCATAATACAACATCCACAATCCTAAAAGCAATACAAACCCGGCGGCTACATAACTCAGTTTCAAATCACCGGTAAATCCTACTACCGGAATTAACGAAGCCACAATAAGCCATACCGTATACAAAATGGTTTGCAAAGCGGTTTTCTTATCCTGTTTCCCTGTAGGCAACATAAAGAAACCGGCTTTCTCATAATCTTTATACAAGAACCAGCCAATAGCCCAAAAATGAGGGAACTGCCAGAAGAATTGTATTAAAAATAACGTTCCCGCCTCAATACCAAATTCATTTGTTGCGGCTACCCATCCTAACATAAAAGGGATAGCTCCCGGAAAAGCCCCCACAAAAACCGATAGCGGCGTCATGGTCTTTAACGGCGTGTAAACACTGGTATAAAGAAAGATTGAAATCGCCCCGAACATTGCTGTTTTAGGGTTGATCGTATACAGGATTGCCAATCCGATCACCGTTAGTACCGCACCTAAAATAAAAGCCGACTGTTTGGTGATTCTCCCTGATGGCAACGGACGATTTTTAGTTCGGTCCATTAAAGCATCCAGGTCTTTTTCTATAATCTGATTGAAAACATTTGAAGCACCAACCATACAATACCCACCAATACCAAGCAAAACAAAGGTCATCCAGTCAAAAGGAAATTCAGCAGATACACCCAACAAATAACCTACTATTGATGAAAAAACCACACTAATCGCTAAACCAGCTTTAGTGATTCCCTTAAAATCAGTAAATAAAGAAGTGATTGAAATTGATTTTTCTGAAGCGTTCAAAGCAGTTTTCATTATTATTTCTAAAAACGGTGCGCAAATATACTCCAAAATTTACTTCTCATCAAAAGTATACTCTTAAAATCAATCTTTAACAGCACTTTTAACAAAAAAGAGGAACCCGGCAGGCTCCTCTTTTTTTAAATATTTCTTTTTTTGTGATTACGGTTTTTCAAGAATGGTTTTCAAATCTTTCAGTCCGGCATCTAAAGCACCACCCAATTCTTTGTCCATATCCATAAACAACAGCATCAGATTCATTGGATAGTTCATCGTTCCTTTAAAACCCCATTTCACTTTTGTTTCATTCGGACTAACGGTTTCCGTTATCATATAAGCATTATCTTCTGCCTCAAACGGCTCTTTAAAGCGCAGTTTCATGTCGATTCTATCCCCGTCCACTATGTTTACGATTTCCTGTTCTCCTTTACCGACTTCTTTGTCACTGCTGTCCCAGGCTACCACAAATCCTACTTGTCCGTCATTCCCTTTATAATCTTTTTTCATTGCAGGATCCTTCTTGTTCCAAACACTGTAATTATCCTGATTTTTAACAAACTTCACGTAGTTAAAAACTTCGGCTTTAGGCTTATTGATCACAATCGCCCTTTCTACCGCATACTCTTTTTTAACAAACAATCCCGCTATTAAAAGCAAAACGATTATTCCGATAAAAAAGAAAATAAGTTTTTTCAAGATTCTCATATCACATTATTTTCTGGTTACTTTTTAAAAGTACAAAAAAATATTAATAGTCATAGTACCAATTGAACAAATCCGCCCTTAAGCCAACTGAAAACCAGGTTGTTGAATTTTTAAGCGTTGTAGCGGTTTCCGCCATCGGATCAAAGTTTCTATAGATGATATTTCCGAAGAATTTCAGATTCATTGCCGGATTGACCAGATACCCGGCCTGGAAGTCGCCAATCAGCACATTGGTTTTATTCCCCTGTCCTGTAACCACACCCGAATCATACGGTCTGTTTTCGTCATAATTTCTATAAATATTCCCTCCGTAGTTAAAGGTATTGTCGGCAGTATTGAAATCCAGACCTCTTTGTCCGTAAATCAGTTTGGCATCGGCAAACCATCGCCCGTAATAATATTTTGCGATCGCTACGACTTCTTTAAAGTTTCCACCCCACAAATGCCCCATGCTTTGGTTGTTATGCCCGTAATTGGTCAGCACATTGCTGTGTGCATAAACATAAGGGCGAACATGGTTGTATTCCAGCTGCAGCAACAGGTTTTTAACTTTAAAAGCATCATAATATTTTGCACCCAGCTGAAAGCCGTATTTATTTTTCCAGCTGTCGTTACCTTCTTTAACGTCTCCTAAAGAAAATTCATCTAACAGAAACTGCCCGTAAAGATTAAACTGGTTGCTCAGCTTGTATTTCGACGTTAATCCCAACACGGCATTTCCGCTTTTTGAAGAAGAGGAGAATTCAACCGCACGGTAAAAAATAATCGGGTTGACAAAATTGAAATCAAATCCACGGTCGTTGGTATTGCTCCAGATCACCGATTCGAAAAATCCTAAATTAAACCGTTTGGTAACATTCCAGCTCAAATAGTGGTTTGCCATGTATTTTGTAGCATAGGTTTTCTCGTCGGTCACCTCGTTACGCACATCTTTCAGCCACATATAGGTGTTTGTATATTTGATCTTCCAGAAGGTGGTATTGATCTTAAAGTACGGATACGGACTTGCCGCATCACTAAGCAGTAACGAGCGATAACCGTCGCCAATAAAGTTTCTTCCGTAACCCAGTTGCAGGTTGATGAATTTATTGGGCGTATAGGTCAGATTCGCTTCCGCCATCGGGAAGTCGTAAGCATCTGTCCGGAATTCTTTTGCAATACCGATACCCGGAATAATTGCCGGATTTCCGCCGGAAGGTTTTATGGATTCTGCATAGGCATTGTAATAATCGGCAAAACGTCCCTGACTCTCATAAACCGACGTCGAGAAACTAAGCTGCTCGCCAATGGCTCCCTGAACCTGAAGCCCGCGGGTATTCACATAAGTATATTTTAAATCACTACCGAAATCTTTCCCCAACCGCAGGTCGAAAATAGGATTTATCGTAAACCAATAATCCTCACCCTGGATCGCTGCCATATTTTCATTCCACAGCTTTCTTCCCCACCAGGAGGTTTTATTTTTCAGCAGTTTTCGCTGTTCGGCTTCAAAATCATAGTATTTCGCCACTTCCGCATAAGAATATGGTTTCGATGCCGAGTGATTATTGCTTCCCACCTGATTTACAGCCGCATCAAAAACCATATAGTTCTGATGGGTAAACGGGATGTTCAGGTTGCTTTTGAATTGCGGGTTTTGAAATGGTTTGCTCACAATTTTGTCAAACTCTTCCAATTCCTTATTCACATCCGATGTCTTTCTGAACGTACCGGCAACAGCAGTACTGCCCGGCATGGCCGGTTTTACCAGCGGTATGGCAATATGAATGGTATATTTGGCATAGGTTGGTTTTCCGGCATATTTTGCCGGCTCCACTTTATCCAAAGCGGCAAAAACACGTTTGGTTTCTGCTGTTAGTTCCGGGAAAGCGGCATCGATATACAACGGTTTAAAAGCACCGGTTGTATCCACTTCAAAAAGCGCGATAACCGTTCCTTTATAGTTTTGCTGTACCAGTTCGTCCGGAACTTTAAAGTTGTTATAGAAAAAGTCCTGCACCTGATGGTTAAAACAGGCTTCTTTGTTTTCCTGCGCAACTTCTTTACAGGCTTTAAAAACAGGATACTGCTCTCTCGACATTGTCTGAGAAAATGTTTTGCCATTCATTAAGAACAACAGGAACACACACCAAAAATACCTCATTAACAATGCGTTTTAGTAATCGTTTTTAGAAATTTCACCACTCGCTATGGCTTTTGCCGAAGAAGTGCCGATTCGTTTTACACCCAAAGCAATCATTTCCAATGCCTCCTGATAGGTACGTACACCACCGGCCGCTTTAACAGATAGCGGAAAAGCATTTTCGATCATCAGTTTGATTGCCGGAACCGTGGCTCCGTTTGGTTTTCCTTCTTCCGTTTTGTAAAAACCGGTTGATGATTTTACAAAAACCGATTCGTATTGCTGTTCTTTAAAGTTGGCAATCACAATATTTTTTATCAAAGCCGAAAGCTGTACAATCTGATGATCGTTCAGTGCCGCAACTTCAATAATCCATTTTACAATTTTATTATGGAAAAGTCCTAAACGTGTACATTCCAGAACCTGCTTTTTCACCGCATCCACTTCGCCGTTTTTAAAGGCTTCATAATCGAGTACAAAATCCAGATCATCGGCGCCGTCTTCAATAGCCTGTACCGCTTCCGTCAGTTTCTCTTCAAGCGTACCGTTTCCATTCGGAAAATCGATTACCGTTCCGATCGTAAGATTGGATTTCTTCTTTGTAATCATTTTTTTAGCCAGTGCTACCCTGTCCGGTCTGATCATGATCAGTTTAAAACCTTCTTCAATTGCCTCCTCAATGAAAGCGGTTGCGATTTTTATATTTTCTTGTTCGGAAACTCCCGCCTGTTCGGCAGTTTTCAAATAGGTCGAATCTAAATAATTTCTAATATCCATGGTATAAAAATAAAAAAATCCCACAGAAGTGGGATCGTTATATGGTAATTAATTTGGTCTTCTGTTTTTTATCTTTTCTAAAAAATACAAAACAATTACGGCAAACAAACCTCCTGTACTATTGGCTAAAACATCCATAATATCTGCCGATCGTGTTTGGGTAAACAGTCCCTGGCAAATTTCAATGGCTACCCCATAGGTAAAACCAAGAAGAAAAACCGTAATCAGTTTTTTATTCAGCGTCCACTGGTTCTGTTTTTTATCTAAAAACTTAAACCAAAAAAAGGTGAACAGGAAGTAAAAAACAAAATGAACAAACTTATCCTTATTTGGAATATCAATTCCGGTGTTATCATTAAACGTGATCAGACAGGCAATACCTATAAAAAGTGACCAGAATAATGCTAACCAAAGACTTAGTTTAGGCACCGATTAATTCTTTATAGGCATCACTGGACAACAATGAATCGAAATCAGCCACATCGGTAACTTTCACTTTAATCATCCATCCAGCTCCGTAAGGATCCGTGTTTACTTTTTCAGGTTCTGACTCTAATGAATCATTGAATTCAATAATCTCTCCTGTTAAAGGCAAGAACAAATCCGAAACCGTTTTAACCGCTTCTACTGTTCCGAAAACTTCATCTTTATCAAGTGTCTGATCTAAAGTTTCAACTTCTACATAAACGATATCTCCTAATTCTTTCTGAGCAAAATCAGTGATTCCTACCGTTGCAATATCGCCTTCAAGGCTTACCCATTCGTGGTCTTTTGTGTACTTTAAGTTAGATGGTATATTCATTGTGTTTATTTTTATTGGCAAATGTATATTTATTAGTGATAACTATAAAATCTTTTCTTTATTAATTTCCGAAGTTATAGCGCAATGTGAACCCGGCACGAATATTCGTCATTGGGAACGATGTTGAAATAACCGCCTGAGAGAACGAATGATCATAATAGAAAATCGCTGTCAGGTTTCTGCTGAACATATAATCGGCTGTTAGTTTTAGCGACCAGATATCCTGACCTCCTGCCAACTGGTTGTTATCATAATCCAGATAACGGACAATCGTCTGGTTCTGACGTAATGATAAATCGGCTTTCAGGTTAATATCACTCTTAATGACACCCATTGGATTATCGGCCAGTTTGGAGTTGATCGTTACATCTTTAAAACGGTATCCCAATCCTACGATATATTCATTTCCTTTTACTTCTGTCAGCAATCCGTTATCAAAACTCAACGATAAGCTTCGGTCTTTTTTCATTTCCGCCAAAATCTTGAATGAGTTTTTCATTTCAAAATCCACTCTCATTAACGGGTTGAATTGTTCCACTAAGTTAACATTCGATACTATGGTTTTTACCGGATAATTCTGTGTGGTCTGATTCACAACATCCGGATTGGCATCATATTCAAAATTCGAACGGAAGGAGTTTACCGTATAGGACGCCCGGTATCCATGCTGTAAAGAGAAACGTTTGAAGTTATCTTTAAAGAATTTATAACGCATTAATCCGGTATATTTCACGGTCCAGTTCGGAATCGGAACATCACGGAAAATTCCTGTCGACACACTGGATGCATCTGCTCCGGTATAGGCCGCTAAGAATGCCGGCAACAATACTGCCTGGCTGTTTCTTCCGAATCCTTTCGGGAAACCGTCCGTACCAATATTGGCAGGGTTCGTTAAATCGATTCCTCTTTCTTCTGCCAAACGGTTTGCAATTACCAAACGGTTGCTTCTAAAGTCATTAAATGCTGCCGAGAAGTTTTCATCACTTTGTGAGAACGCTGTTTTAATCAGCACCGTCGAAATGGAGAAGTTACCAAAATCGTATGGCGAACGGGAATTATAATTACCATAAGCATCAACATCATATTGCTCAGAGAAATTCTGCGCATAGGTTCTGTTGGCATTCAAGTCGATTTTTAAATCCGGGAATAACTCTACCTGAGCGGTCACATCAAGGATTTTATTTTTAACCTGAGTAAAGCTCTGATTGAATTCCGGATAGTTGGTCAACCAGCCGTTTCGGGCCGCTTCATAACGAACATCCGACTGACTACCCATAATAAATCCAAGTGTAGGCTGCATCGTTCCGAAGAAACCGATACTTGGCAGGTAACCCGGAAGTACCGTACCACCATTTTCGGTATAATTGATCTGGATGTTTTTCACACTGGTAGCCACGCTGATCAAACCGTCTAAAATCAGATTTGGCTTGTTGTCAACCGGAGCATCCAGTTTAGTGATCTTCTGACCCGGAACCGGTTTCGGCGCTGGTCCTGCCGGTTTCGGTGCCACTTTTTTACCTTGCTTGGTCAATCCGATATATTTATAGAAGCTGTCCATCGTTAATACCGTGTTCAATCGGTGGGAACCGGCATTCTGAATGGTGTTTCCTAAATCATAGCCATCAATAGAAGAGAAAGCATCCGAAGAACGCTGCCAGTTGTAATCACCGGTATACGTATAAGTCGATTTCACAAAGCTTAAGAACGGCAGTTTATTTAACGGCAGGTCATAGTTGATATTCAACTGCTGCGTGTGATTATTCGGTTCTCCGATATCGAAATAGCTGTCCCAGATCGTATTGTTCGGATCCGGAATTTTGTTTTCATCCAGATAGTTTCTCACGATATTATTGGACGACGCATTGTAATTGATACGCAATGATTTTGTCAGGTTATAGTTAAAACCATACTGGTAGTTGAAGAAGTAATTTCTTCTGTATAACGGATCAATCGCAATACCTTCAACACCATCCACCTGACGGAATTGCTGTCTGTTGTACTGACGTAAAATTGTCGAACTGAATGAAATATTAGTCGGAAGGTAGTTAAAGTTAAAATCACTCAACATTTTCCAGTAACTGCTTTTCTTCATGAATTTCGTATTCTTTAACGGTTCAACCGCTTTCGGTTTAAACGTAAAGGCATAGTCGGCAGATGTTTTTACCTGCTGATCCAATAAATTCTCTACTTCAAAATCATGGTGTTCCGTTTCGTTAAAGGAATACGATAAGGTAAGGTTTTCCGGGTCGTAAACGTGTTGTTTCTGTTCCGGAGCCCTGTCTTTTTTCACGCCGATAAAGTTAATACTCTTCCGTTTTGTATAGTCGATCGCACGGTTACGGATATTGTCTTTTTCAGCACCGTCAGCCGTTACATCCAGCAATTGCTGTAATTTGATATCCTGGTTGAACGGATCATATTCCGGTGTGATTATCTCTTCACCGATACCATAGTTGAATGGCAGGTTGATTCCCCATTTCTTCGGCAATAATTTACCCAGGTTAATATTGGTAACGATATTATACTGTTTAACATCTTCACGGCTTCTTTCATTTGGTCCCTGTTCCAGTGTTCCGAATCCAACGGTACTCATTCTACCGGTAGCCGAAATGTTCATTAAATCGGCAAAGTTGGTATCCAGATTGGCAATAGCCGCCATACCACCTTTGTTGTCCATTTCCGACATGCGCAGTTCGTTGAACCAAACTTCTCCCCTTACTTCCTGGGTTGAGATATTTTTCAATCCGACCATTAAGGTTCTTACCATACCGAAATTCGGATTACCTTTTATACCCAGCGTTAATTTATTCACTTTGGCAGACAAGGACGGATCCAGGATATCTTCCCGCACATAGGCAATTCCGGTAAGCGGGTCTGCCGGTACCGGCAGATTATTCTGTAAAGCCAATACTTTTAACTGTGTCAGCAATTCCAGTCGTAAATCGATTTCATTTTCAAGCGGCCAGATCTCTTCTGCCGAACGGGCTGAGAAAGCCGTTGGTTTTAAAGGAATCTCCACCTGGTAGAAGTTTTGTGTAAAGTCATTACCAAAACGGATGAAAGCAACCATCTGATCGGCCATTAACGGCTGTGTTTCTGCCGGTGGCTGCAATGCTTCTGCGTGCAGGAACATTCTTAGTTTTTTAAACTGACGCATGTCTACACTAACATTTTTAAATACCGCTCTTGCATCACCCGGTTCCAATCCGCCTAAGCCCGGAGATCCGGCCTCTTTTTTATAGACTCTTAGGGAAAGGGCCTGCTCGTTTTGGTTAATGATCGTATTGTTGTTATACAATTGCTCTCTGGTAACTCCCGGAGGGGTTACATAAGGAATTGGTGAACGGTTTCCGTTTTCCTGGATGTTTATCGCTACAACATCGAATCCGGTGTTGTCGTTTTCATTTTGTTCTTGTGTTTCGTTAGGATCCAATGTATTGGTATAACGTCTCCATTCTCCTCTAACCAGGTCTAAAGCTCCGAAACGCAATGTAATCTGATCGGAGAAGTTCGACATGAACATTCTCATAAAACGGATCGAACGGAAATCGGAAATTGTTCCTTCACGGTTAGCATCTGTCGCTTCCAGAATCGGGATTTTATACAGGATCCATCTTACCTGTCCGGTACCGCCATTGGCTAAATCCACGTTATTGTTGATTCGCACATCGGCAATAAAGTCCTGTCCAACCGGTACGTCGCCCGGATAGTATTTAATAGGCACTTCAAATTTCCAATAGGCATTAATCGTGTTCATGGTATTGTCACGATTAATATCTTCCACATCCGGTAAGGTAGTCGATCCTCTGTTTGTATCGGACACGGCTATCGGTGAGTTTCCTTGTACACCGTTGTAGTTTCTGTAACGCTGGATAATATCACCCTGTGCATTCAGGAAGTATTGGTAGTTATCTGCAGCCGGATCGGGATTTCCAGCAAATGCCGGGAATTTAGCCGCTTCTTCTGCATCATTTAAACCGTCAAATCCGACATCCTGTGCCTCACGGTTGTTTTCATTGGTATCGAAAGCATAGATCAGGGATTGGGAAGCCGGAACGTTACCCCAAGGTCCCTGCGGCTGTACCAATATCTGATTTGGTCCTAAACCGTTTTCATAGAACTTTCTTCCGTCTTTTAAAATATCTTCCGAAATTTCTCCTAAGTTGAATGTCAGTTTTCCTTCATTGGTAAACAACGACGGGTTATTGGCGCCGTAATAAGGGTCCATCATCCAAAACTGGATGTATTCCACATTCGACTGTTCGAAGTTGGTCGAGTTAATCGCTCTCATGATACCACCCCAGTTGTTTTGCGGATTCGCCAAAGAGTTATCGGCCGGATTTGCAAGCGTACTAAAGTTATAAGGTCCTCTCTCACGAGGGTAGTATGTTAAGTCTAAAGTGTTCACAACCGTACTTTGTCCCTGGGCAATATCGGTTACCGGGTAAAGTTCCTGGCTGAAAATTCTACGGGTTCTGTTTGAAGAAATATCATCTACAGATAAACCTGCCGGTAATTGTGACGAAGCATAAAATGTGGGGTCAATAGAGTACCATGACAATTTCGCTCTTCTGAAGCCATAGTCCGGAGCAGCTAGTTCATCGCCGTAACCAACCGGTGTACTGGCTAATGACCAGGCCTGGGCCGAACGCATGTCTATAGTTGTTTGTGAACCTTCAAAGTCATCAATATAGGTTGTTGCTTCTCCGTTAAACTGGTCGGCTGTTGAAGCGCCCGGTTGCAGGTAAGCAATTTCTCCTCTAAAGGAAAGGTTGGACGGTACATCGGTATCTACATTCGGAAGCTTGTTTACCAATCGGGTAAAGAATGGTACTTCTGTAGAGAAATTAGTATTTAATCCGAAGATCGTATTGTTAACGGATTCCTGTCCGTAGTTTGATTTTTGCGTGAACGGACGTTCCGATAGTCTCAGGAAGGTACCGCCTACCAGGAATTTATCCGAGAATTTATGTTCTACGTTCAATCCGTAGAAACGTCTTGTCTGCTGTCCGAAGATGGCATTGTTTTCCAAAGTTACTTCAATCGGAATGCTGGATGCCTGTAAGGAAGGGTCCAGAATCTGAACACGACCTCTCTGGTAATCAACTGTAAAATCGACACCTTCCACCAATCTTCTTCCTCCGGCTGTTACCACAACAGATCCCTGAGGAACGTTAAAGGCACCAATTGCAATACCGTCGCCTCCGGAAGATTTGAATTTACCTTTTAACTGGAATTTATTTTTATCGCTATCCTGTAATGCGCCGGCCTGTGTTGTTTTATAGAGGTTTCTAAAAACATATTTTTTCTGGTTCGCATTATAGTCGGATCCACTGTTCGGGTCTCCGGTATAGTTTTCTGTTGGTGATACTTTCAGTTTATCGAATAGGTGTTTACCAAATGGTTCTACCGTGGTAAAGATAATCCGTCCGTTTTGCTGATCTACCGTAATCCCCGGTACAAAGTCGAAGAAACCGTCTCCGCCAACCTGCGGGTCATTGGTATAATTCAAACGATCCAGGTTAAATACTTTAATCAACGGTGTATTTTCCACATCTGCCGGTAAAGGAACCGAAGGTTGTGACACCCCTCCTGCCGGAGCCTGAGTGATATAATTTAACGGGGAAGGATCGGTATATAAAATATTAAAACGGAAATCTTCCTGTGTTAACTGGAAAGCTCCCGGAATCTGGTAGATATTTTTCATCATCAAATTCCAGACAGGCTGACTCACATTGGTCAAACTACTTTTCAACATCTTAAGGATAAGACTCTGTGTGTTTACAATTGGCTGATCGCCCTGGTTTGCTCCCGGCTGTACCACAGTACCGTCAATACCGTCTGTACCGAATTCTCCAACCTGGAAAACCTGATCGCCCATTGTATACTGGTAAGCTACCGCCAATACTTCATCGTTTGCCAAACGCTGGTTTAAGGAGATATATCCCAACTGCGGATGGAAGGTATATTCGTTTGAAGTCAGTTTTCTGGCATTTTCCAGTTTCGCAAAATCTTTTCCTTCAACAGCGGTATAAGCCGGAATATTAAAGGCTGTATTTCCACTGGAAATTTCCCTGATACCCGATCCCAAATAGTTCGTACCGATATTTGCAGGGTTGAATTTGTTATTTTTATTGTCTACTGGCGATCCCGGCGGCTGGTTAAAAAATCCTGCCGAAGGAATACCGATAATATCTGTATCATTAACGCCCATCTGCTGTGCCTCCCCTAAATCCTGCAAGGCCATGATGTTTCTAAGGTTATTGTCTGTAGTACTAACCCTGTTCTGTTTGTTCGTTACCCAAACTTCCACACGGGTAATCTGTACACGGCTGTTGATTTGCGGATAGGGTTTTAAAGCATCGTCATAGCGGTTTCTAAAGTACTGTGACAGGAAGTAGTGTCTGTCTGCATCATAATCCATTGCAAATAACTGGAATTCCTGAATGGTTCCTCCGCCCTGGGCCGTAACCGTTTTGGTTTGCGATTTTTGTTCCGAGAAGACTCCCGTTACAGTTGTTTTTCCAAATTGGAACTGGGCTTTAACCCCAAAAAGACTTTGTGCTCCACGAATCAGGGAGCTGTTTAATGGTAAGCTTACGTTACCAACTTCTATTTTTTTGATGATATCATCTTCACCCGGAGCATATTCCAGTTTGATTAAGTTCTGGAACGCAAAGGTTGATTGGGTATCATAATTGGCATTTACGTTTAACCGGGTTCCTACTTTCCCCTGTAAACTCAAACTGATCCGCTGATCGAAATCGAATGTAAATGTCGATCTGTTTCGGGGTGAGAAAGCCGGATTATCCTGTTTGGTGTACCGCATTCCCAAATCGACTTCTACGGAACCTAACGGTTTCACATCGATGGTATTCCCTCCAAAAATGGCTTCGAAGAAGCTTGAATTCACATAATATCTTGGTAATAAATCTTTTTTAGCATTTTCACTTCCGGCTTTCTTGCCGTCAATCGCACTTGATTTTTGCTTGAAATAATCCCGCATTGATTCTCTCAAAACCAATTCTTCATATTCCTGTGGCGTTAGTATAATAGGGTAGTTAATATTAAAACCGTCAAAAGTTTTGGTATAGATATACCGATTCGTAACCGGATCATAGGTATAAGCCTCCAGAATGCTTTTGGGATTCGATATATTAAGTTTCCCTAAGGATGCCCCAGTTTTAATAGAATCTTGTTCTTCTTCGTCTACCTGAGCTTGGATAGAAAAACAAAAGAATAAAACCAAAATTGTAAATCCGGTCTTTGTCTTCTTAAAAAAATCATGAGAGTAAAATGTTTCCAAGAATTATAAGTTTTTTAAGGCTAGTTTAATGATTGACTCCACAGAAGCATCGGGATTGTCCTTTACAATTTTATCGACCACTTTTTCGGCTGATTTTCTCATAAATCCTAAAACCTCCAAAGCTGATAACGCTTCATTTTTATTTGTATTGCTTTCTACAGCAGAAACTTCCTCCAGATTATAGACTTTTAGTACTTTATCTTTCAGGTCCAGTATGATACGCTGCGCCGTTTTAGCGCCAATTCCCTTAATGGACTGAACGGTAGCGACATCATTACCGGCTATGGCATGAATGATTTGCTGAGGTGTTATGGAGGACAGCATGGTTCTTGCTGTACTTGCTCCCACTCCTGAAACGGAAAGTAATAGTTTGAATAGTTCTCTTTCGGCTTTTTCCATAAACCCAAAAAGTGTATGGGCATCTTCTTTTACCTGTAGAAAAGTATAGAGCTTTATGTTTTCTGAATTTGGCAATAACGAAAACGTATGGAGCGAGATATTTATGTGATACCCTACACCATTACAGTCTATAATTACCTCTGTTGGCGACTTTTCAGTTAGTCTCCCTTGAATATGTGCAATCATAATTACGTATTCGTTATTACCAAAAATAAGAAAAATCTTTTATTATCCTAATTTAAAAGGGATAAGTGTCAATTTATCCGATTTAGACCAAATTATCGTTTGGCTTGTTTTACCCTTTTTTCTTTTTCCTGAGCGTCCACTACAGCTACTGCCGCCATGTTTACCATTTCTTCCACACTGGCACCCAACTGGAAAATATGTACCGGTTTGTCCAAGCCCAGCATGATTGGTCCGATAGAAACCGCTTTATCCAGCTCTTTCAATAGTTTATAGGTAATATTCGCAGCATCCAGATTAGGGAAGATTAAGGTATTCACCTTCTTATTCGCTAATTTAGAGAACGGGAATTTGCTTTTCAGCATGTCGGAATTCAGGGCAAAATCGGTTTGTATTTCCCCATCAACAATTAAATCCGGGTAGTTTTTATGTAAATAGGAAACGGCCTCACGAACTTTGGAAGCACTTTCGTTTTTAGACGAACCGAAATTCGAGAAGGACACCATGGCAATTACCGGTTCCATTCCGAACATTCTTACTGTTTTTGCAGTCATTAAGGCAATTTTCGCCAGATCTTCCGATGACGGATTCGGGTTAATTGCCGTATCGGCTAAGAAAAGCGGTCCTCTTTTGGTCATCATCAGGTTGGTAGTCGCCACTCTGGAAACACCATGTCCTTTTTCGATAAGTTCCAGCATTGGTTTTACAACCGTTGGGTAACTTCTGGAATATCCGGTAACCAAAGCATCTGCCTCGCCTTCGTTGATCATCATCGCGGCAAAGTAGTTACGCTCTCTCATCCATTTCTGAGCATCCAGCAAGGTTGTTCCTCTTCTTTGTCTGCTTTTCCAGTATGCTTCTGCGAAACGATTTCTTCTGGCTTCTTCTTCTTTTGTTTTCGGATCAATGATCAGTACTTCCTGTTCAAAACCAATTTCTTCCATCAGTTCCTGAATGGTTTCTCTGTTTCCTAACAAAATAGGTTCACCGATTCCTTCTTCCGAAACAATTTGTGCTGCTTTCAATACATCCAAATGGTCCGCTTCTGCGAAGATGACTTTTTTAGGATCTATTTTAGCACGGTTAATCAGCAATCGCAGCATTTTATTATCGGATCCCATTCTTTCCAGCAATTCCTCGCTGTATCTGTCCCAGTCGGTGATTGGTGCTGTGGCCACTCCGGATTCCATAGCAGCTTTAGCTACTGCCGGCGGTACCTGCGCAATCAATCTCGGGTCGAATGGTTTTGGAATGATATAATCCCTTCCAAAGTTTAGTTTTGTTTCGCCATAAGCGATATTCACCTGCTCCGGCACCGACTCTTTCGCTAAATTAGCAAGAGCGACTACCGCAGCTTTTTTCATTTCTTCATTAATTTTAGTAGCACGAACGTCTAAAGCACCTCTAAAGATAAAAGGGAATCCTAAAACGTTGTTCACCTGGTTAGGATGGTCCGAACGTCCGGTTGCCATAATAATATCTTTACGGGTTGCAATCGCCAGGTCATAATTAATTTCCGGACGCGGATTAGCCATCGCAAACACAATAGGGTTTTCGGCCATACCTATTAACATATCCGGCGTTACGATATCGCCTGATGACAGTCCGATAAATACGTCAGCACCCAGCATCGCATCTGCTAAAGATGCATATTCTTTATCTGTAGCATACACCCGCTGCATTTCCGAAATCTTCGGATCGTCTTTACGCAAGGCTCCTTTACTGTTAAACATGACAATATTTTCCTGCTTCACGCCAAAAGAAACGTATAAGTTAGCACAAGCAATTGCTGCCGATCCCGCACCGGAAACAACCACTTTTACTTCGTCCATTTTTTTCCCGGCAAGTTCAACGGCATTTAATAAGGCGGCACTCGAAATGATAGCCGTTCCATGCTGGTCATCGTGCATAACCGGAATATTCAATTCTTCCACCAGTCTTCTTTCGATTTCAAAAGATTCCGGTGCTTTAATATCTTCCAGGTTGATTCCTCCAAAAGTCGGAGCAATATTTTTTACGGTTTCAATAAATTTATCAACGTCTTTTGTATCAACTTCAATATCAAAAACATCAATATCTGCAAAGATTTTAAACAAAAGTCCTTTCCCTTCCATTACCGGTTTTGAAGCTTCCGGTCCGATATCACCCAAGCCCAAAACTGCTGTTCCATTTGAAATTACAGCTACTAAATTTCCTTTAGCGGTATACTTATAAACATTATTTACGTCTTTCTCAATTTCCAAACACGGTTCTGCTACTCCAGGAGAATAGGCTAAAGCCAGGTCTCTTTGTGTTGCATATTTTTTAGTTGGTACCACCTGGATTTTTCCCGGTGTCGGTTTAGCATGGTATAATAAAGCCTCTCTTCTTTTGCTGTCTTTATGCATAGTTTTTTATTTTACTAACAGACAAAGATAACGGTAAGTGTATAATTTTAGAAACTTTTAACAGCGAATCTTTTAAAAAAACACAACCCTCAAAAAAGCACAAAGGGCTGCCTGAAAAGACAACCCTTTGAGATACAATTAACTAAAATATTAATTAACAGTCATTCCAATCACTTCTTCTACATAAATAACGCATTTTGCCGTTGGTAATGTCGCTACCGTGCCGCCCGGATTAATGAACATAAATTCCACTCTCCAGAATTTATTGTAGTTCACATCGTCAACGGTAAGGGTGTATTGCCGTTTTTCACTGGTGCTTCCGCCGCCCGCCTGGATAAATCCGGATTCACCCCACCATGCCCAGGAGTTAGCAGGCAATGTCCGGGTATTGGGATTCGCCAGATTCGCAGCGGTATTGATAACCGTTCCGGAAGTATAGTTAATGGTTCCGCTGCCATTTCCGTAGTTCATGGCAGCAAAACCTGTTAAGTCGATATTCGATACCGTGTTATTCCGGATCTGAGGTGAAACATTTTCACTGGTCGTTCCACTTACAATATTGGGACTCAACAGTATTCTGAAAGAGAAATCACCAACATTGATACCGTTAGTACTTTGACCGGAGTACGGCCCGACATAGGCATAGGTTTTGATTTTAGCATTACTGCCGTTTGAGTTGGATGTTTCTGCGATATTGACCCATTTTGTACCGTTCCAGTAATGGTAGCCAACCGGCAGTTCATCATCTGTTCCAACGGCAACTGCTGTTGTATTATACACCATCAGGCCTACAGCCGGGTTGGGTATCGTGGCAATATCGGCATTCCCGGATAGGGATACCCGTGATAATAATGTTCCTTTGTTGTTTCCGGCAACATCCAACATAGCCGACTGATCCGGTGTTGCTGTTCCGATTCCTACCTGAGCAAATACGTTTACACAAAAAAGTATTAAAAGGGATACTAAAATTTTGGGGGGACTTTGTTTCATAGGATTATATTTATTAAAATTGCTAAAAATTGCTTATTTCTCAAATTTTAGAAAATAAAGCAAGCACATTATTAATAAATACAACAAAAAGCAGACCAATAATGTCAAGTTTTCATTAATTTAACAAATACTTATGCTATCCGTTTAGTCTTTCAGGAATTTCAGGTTCCGAACCAGTCCCTGGTGTTTTGTTCTTTTAACGGCGGAGTTTTTAAATACTTTTCTGAAGGTGTCTTCCGTTATTTCTTCCCAATCTTTTTTAGAAAAAGAGAGTATGTCGCGATTGGGCTGCAATAGCGGTTCGTTATGAGGTTTTGAGAAGCGGTTCCACGGGCATACATCCTGGCACACATCGCAGCCAAACATCCAATCGTCAAATTTTCCTTTGACTTCCGTTGGAATGTTTTCTTTTAATTCGATGGTAAAATAGGAAATGCATTTACTGCCATCTACAACATAGGGTGCTACGATTGCCTGGGTAGGACAAGCATCCATACAGGCGGTACATTTCCCGCAATGGTCGGTAGTGGCATTATCATATTCCAGATCAAGATCCACAATGAGCTCTGCGATAAAAAAGAAGGAGCCCACCTGTTTGGACAACAGGTTACTGTTTTTTCCAATCCAGCCCAAACCGCTCTTTGCCGCCCAGGCTTTGTCTAAAACCGGAGCCGAATCTACAAAAGCCCTGCCGGACACTTCCCCGATTTCTGTTTCGATAAAGTGCAGCAGTTCCCTGAGTTTTTCTTTTATCACAAAATGGTAGTCTTCCCCGTAAGCATATTTTGAAATTTTATAGCTTCCGAAGCTTTGCTGTTCTGCCGGATAATAATTCAACAGTAAGGAGATAACACTTTTGGCATCATCAACAAGCAGTGTCGGATCCAGTCTTTTATCAAAGTGGTTTTCCATATAGCTCATTTTTCCGTTTCTGTTGTTTTTCAGCCAGTCTTCCAGGCGGGGTGCTTCTTCTGCTAAAAAACCGGCTTGCGAAATACCACATGACAAAAAACCGAGGCGTTTGGCTTCGGTTTTGATGAGATCTGTATATTTTGCTTTATTGTTAATCATGGTCTTAAAACAACCCTCCCTGAATATTGGTTCTTATTCTTCCCAGATGTTTATAGGCTTTATCGGTCACTTCCCGTCCCCGCGGTGTCCGGATGATAAATCCTTCCTGAATTAAAAAGGGTTCGTACACTTCTTCGATTGTTTCCCCGCTTTCCGATACGGCTGTTGCCAGGGTGGACAATCCCACCGGGCCGCCTTTAAATTTATCGATTATAGTAGTTAAGATGCGGTTGTCCATTTCATCCAGTCCATGGGCATCGACATTCAGGGCTTTTAGTGAGAAACGGGCAATTTCAATATCAATTTTTCCGTTTCCTTTTATCTGGGCAAAGTCACGAACACGTCGCAGTAAAGCATTGGCGATACGCGGTGTCCCGCGGCTTCTTCCTGCAATTTCAATGGCCGCTTCCATCGTGATAGGCATCTTCAAAATAGAAGAGCTTCTTTGCACAATGGTCGTGAGCAGTTCGGTATTGTAATATTGCAGCCTGCTCTGGATTCCAAAACGGGCACGCATTGGTGCTGTTAACAGTCCGGAACGTGTGGTTGCGCCTACCAGTGTAAACGGATTCAGGTTAATCTGAACCGTTCTGGCATTCGGACCGCTTTCGATCATGATGTCAATTTTGAAATCTTCCATAGCCGAGTACAGGTATTCTTCAACTATAGGGCTCAATCGATGAATCTCATCAATGAACAAAACATCACGCTCGTCCAGATTTGTCAGCAAACCGGCTAAATCTCCCGGCTTGTCCAAAACCGGACCGGAAGTAATTTTAATGTTCACATCCAATTCATTGGCCAGAATATTAGCCAATGTTGTTTTCCCTAATCCCGGTGGCCCGTGAAATAAGGTATGATCCAGTGCTTCTCCACGCATGTTGGCAGCCTGAACAAATACTTTCAGATTTTCCAGTACCTGATCCTGTCCTGTAAAATCGCTAAATGACAGCGGTCTCAATTTTTTTTCTAAATCGAGTTCCTCTGCATTATATTTTTGGTTTGTTGGATCTAAATGTTCATTCATGCGGCAAAGATAGAAAATGTTTACTTGCCAAACCGTTTATTCGTTCTTCATACTGCTTTACCGTATTAATGTGCCACAATAGTTTCCCATTCCGGATGCCGTTTGATATAGGCCGCCACAAACGGACACAAAGGGACTAACGAAAAACCATTGTCTTTAATATAGTTCAGTGTTTTGAGCACAATTGCATTCCCCACTCCTTTTCCAGCCAGTTCCGGCGGAACTTCGGTATGGATGAGGTATATTTTTTTGTCTTTTATTTTATAATCAATAAAGGCCGTGTAGCCTTCCACTTTCAGTTCAAAGCGGTTTTTTTCCTGATTATTGACTAATTTCAAATGATCATCCATTGTTTTCTTTTTTATTGTAATAAAACGATAAGGCACCCGAAGGACATTGTTCGATCTGATGGATTATTTCTCCGGAACTGGCCTTACGGACTTCGATCCAGGGGGTAATTTTAGGACGGAATACTTCCGGAAGTCCACGAACGCAATTTCCGGAATGTTCACATAATTGTTGCTTCCAAACCACAGTAACTTCTCCGTTGCTGTACTCTTTTACGTTTTCCATAATGTTTTGTTTTTGTCTTTATGAAAGTTACAAAAAAAAGAGCAACAAAACTCATTTTTCATATCTTTAACCCTAATAAATCATTAATTCTATATGCATAACGAAACCCCAACTTTAAAACGAGAATTAGGTCTTCTGGACGGCACCATGCTTGTGGTAGGCTCGATGATTGGTTCCGGAATTTTTATTGTGAGTGCCGGAATCACTCAGAACATAGGCAGTGCCGGATGGCTGATTGCGATCTGGATTGTTTCTGCTTTAATAACCATAACGGCTGCCGTTAGCTACGGAGAGCTGAGTGCTATGTTTCCGCATGCCGGCGGGCAGTATATTTATTTAAAGGAATCCTATAATAAGCTGATTGCTTTTTTATACGGCTGGAGTTTCTTTGCGGTCATACAAACCGGAACCATTGCCGCTGTTGGCGTCGCCTTTTCAAAGTTTACGGCCTATCTGATTCCTGCGGTAAGCGATGAGAATATCCTTTATGAAATCGGTTCATTTAAGCTTAATGCAGCGCAGCTGGTTTCTATAGGAACCATTATTTTCCTGAGTTATATTAACAGTAAAGGGGTTCGAAACGGAAAATACATCCAGACTATTTTTACCATCACGAAGATCGCCTCCCTTTTCGGTTTGATCATTTTCGGTTTTATCCTGGCTGCCAAAGCCGATATCTGGAATGCAAACTGGACGGATGCCTGGAATGCACAGTCTTTCCAGAAAGACAGCAATTCATGGATTCCTGTTTCCGGATATGCCTTAGCATCGGCTATCGCTGCATCCATGGTAGGCTCCTTATTTTCCAGTGATGCCTGGAACGGGGTTACCTTTATTTCCGGAGAGATTAAAAACCCGGAACGCAATGTCGGCTTAAGCTTGTTTTTAGGGACTTTAATTGTGAGTGTCATCTATATCTTAGCCAACGTGATGTATCTTGCCGTAATGCCGTTGCAGGAAATTGCCTTTGCTCCATCGGAAAGGGTTGCCGTAGCCGCATCGCAGCACATTTTTGGCGCGACCGGAACCATAGTCATAGCGATCATGATCATGATCTCGACTTTTGGCTGCAACAATGGTTTGATCATGGCCGGATCCCGCGTGTATTACACGATGGCAAAAGACGGTTTGTTCTTTAAAAAAGCCGCCGAGTTAAACAAAGCCAGCGTACCGGGCTGGGGATTATGGATCCAGTGTATCTGGGCTTCCTTTTTGTGCCTGACCGGAAAATACGGGGATTTACTGGATTATGTAATGATCATTGTAATCATCTTTTACATACTGACGATATATGGTATTTTTATTTTAAGAAAGAAAATGCCGGATGCCAACAGACCGTATAAGGCTTTTGCCTATCCGTTTTTACCGGCTTTGTATATTATCGTAGCATCAGCTATATGCATTGCTTTACTGATCGACCGCACCAGTACGTGTGGTTGGGGCGTACTGATCATGCTTGCCGGAATACCGGTTTATTATATCACAAGACCAAAAGATACGGTATAAAACCATTCAATACAATACAAAAAGCGGTGCTGTAACACCGCTTTTTGTATTACTAAATGACCATTGGTATTATTCTCAATCAGCCAACCACAACCGGAACACTAATCCCATTAACAGCGGTCAATAAAGGCGCTGTAAGGCAGCCAATTCCCCGCGATGGCAAATCCTCCTGCTATGAAAACAATGTCGGTCAAACAGGGCAGAATATTAATCCAATAAAAAAGCCTTTCCGGATTGGAAAGGCTTTTTTAGTATCTTGAATTTTGATAAATCCTAGTGATGTAATTGTTCTTCACCCGGCTTCATTGGTACATTCTGAGGAACGAAATCTTCATCATGTCCTGGTTTGCTATAGTCATAAGACCATCTGTAAACTTCAGGAATTTCACCTGGCCAGTTTCCGTGAATGTGCTCAACCGGAGTAGTCCACTCTAACGTGTTTGATCTCCATGGGTTTTGCGTTGCTTTTTGTCCTTTGAAAATGCTGTAGAAGAAGTTCCATAAGAATACTAACTGGAATGCTGCTCCGATTAAAGCGAACATTGTGATTAATACGTTTACGTCTGCTAAATCATCAAATAAAGGGAAAGCGGTGTTGGTATAGTAACGTCTTGGTAAACCTGCCATACCGATAAAGTGCATTGGGAAGAATACTCCGTAAGCACAAACTGCCGTTACCCAGAAGTGAATATAACCTAAGTTTTTATTCAACATTCTTCCGAACATTTTAGGGAACCAATGGTAGATTCCGGCAAACATTCCGTAAAGAGCAGAAATACCCATTACCAAGTGGAAGTGTGCAATAACGAAATAAGTATCGTGAACGTTAATATCTAATGTACTGTCTCCTAAAATAATCCCGGTTAAACCTCCTGTGATGAATGTTGAAACGAATCCGATACAGAATAACATAGCAGGGTTTAACTGAAGGTTACCTTTCCAAAGTGTTGTAATGTAGTTGAATGCTTTTACAGCCGATGGAATTGCAATTAATAAGGTTGTAAAGGTAAATACAGATCCTAAGAACGGATTCATACCCGATACGAACATGTGGTGACCCCAAACGATAGTAGATAAGAATGCAATTGCTAAGATTGATGTAATCATCGCACGGTAACCGAAGATCGGTTTACGGGCATTCGTAGCAATAACTTCCGATGTAATACCCATTGCAGGTAAGATTACAATATATACCTCAGGGTGACCTAAGAACCAGAATAAGTGTTCGAACAATACCGGAGAACCTCCCTGGTAATGTAAAACTTCTCCGGAGATAAAGATATCCGACAAGAAGAATGATGTTCCGAAGCTTCTGTCGAAAATCAATAATAATGCAGCAGATAATAATACCGGGAACGATACGATACCAATAACAGCCGTAACAAAGAAAGCCCAGATGGTTAACGGAAGGCGTGTCATGGACATACCTTTTGTTCTCAGGTTAATAACTGTAACTACATAGTTTAGTGATCCCATTAATGAAGAAGCAATGAATATTGCCATAGAAACCAACCATAGTGTCATACCTGTTCCAGAACCTGGAATCGCTTGTGGTAAAGCACTTAAAGGCGGGTAAATTGTCCAACCTGCAGATGCCGGTCCGGATTCTACAAAAAGAGAGATAATCATGATAACGGAAGAAAGGAAGAACAACCAGTATGAAACCATGTTCATAAATCCGGATGCCATATCTCTTGCTCCAATTTGAAGCGGAATTAAAAGGTTACTGAAAGTACCGCTCAATCCGGCTGTCAATACAAAGAATACCATGATGGTACCATGGATGGTTACCAATGCCAAATAAATATCATTTCGCATAACTCCTCCCGGAGCAAATTTATCGCCTAAAAGGATTTCAAAGATTTTGAAAGACTCTTCCGGCCATGCAATCTGCATACGGAATAATAGCGACATTATAATACCGATGATACCCATAACAATACCTGTAATTAAGTATTGCTTCGCAATCATCTTATGATCTATACTAAAGATGTACTTTGTGATAAAAGTATCTTTATGGTGATGTTCGTGCCCGTGATCGTGTTCGTGACTGTTATCGTGTCCTACTGCTGACATATTTTTTAATTTATATTAAAAGCAATTATTTTTTTACTACTTGTGCTAAAACTTTAGTTGTATCAGCTACAGGAGCAGTCGCTTCCGGAGCTTTAGCTTCAGATGCAGCAGCCGGAGCTTCCGTTTTGTTAGCATCTTTAATAGCACTAGCTAAAGTAGGTTTCCCTTTTAACCATTTTTTGTAATCTGCTTCGCTTTCAACTACAATTTTCATTTGCATGTTGTAGTGAGAAGGACCACAAATTTTATTACATAATAATAAGTAATCGAAAGTATATGGATCTAAAGCGGTTTCACCTTTAGCAACAAGTTCAGCACTTCTTTTTGCTCTAATCTTATTGATGTTTGCTACTTTTTCAACGATAGCAGGATCCTGACGCATCTGATCTGTAGTTACAGAAGGCGTGAAAGCAAACTGCGTCACCATACCCGGAACACAGTTCATCTGCGCTCTGAAGTGTGGCATATAAGCAGAGTGTAAAACGTCCTGAGAACGAATCTTGAATACTACTTTTTTACCAACCGGCAAGTGTAATTCATTAACTACTTTATCATCTTGTGCATTTGGATCAGCCATGTCAACACCTAAAGTATTCACACCCTGAATGAATCTAACGTTTGCTTTACCTAATGAGTTGTCTTCACCGGCATAACGTGCTTCCCAGCTAAACTGTTTTGCATATAATTCAACGTAGATCACTTCTTCTTCTTCATCAACAAACATGATGTTTGTCCATGCATATAATCCGTAAAGGATTAATCCTGCCAATACAATTACCGGGATAATTGTCCAGATAAATTCTAATTTATCGTTATCAGCAAAATATAATGCTTTTTTGTCTTTACTACCTCTGTATTTGAATGAGAAGTAGTGCAATAATGCCTGGGTGATCGTTTGAACGATGAAAATCAAAACCATTGAAATCATCATCAGGTTGTCATAATGTGTTCCGTGTTCCGAAGCCGGAGTTCCCAGAACCAAATGTCCCCATTTCAATAAAGAGTAGATAGTGAATATATAAATAAACCCTAAGAACCCAAACATTAAATACCCATTAACATTATTATCTCTTTCGTTGGCAATTTCTGATTTTTCAACAGAAGACTGTCCAATTTGAGTTAAATCGAATATCTTAGTCAATTGCCATATAGCAACTCCTAATAAAACTACAACTATAAGTACCAATAAACCTGTCATTTGTTTATTACTTTAAATATTAATAATGAAAATGTTTACTTTCTTCAATTAACGGATTACGTTTTGCCAGTAACGGTGCTTTTGTTAAAGCTGTAAATACTACAAAGATGAATAATCCAAAGAAGAATAATAATGAACTGATCTCAGATACTCCAATAAACCACTGATCTCCAACAGTTGCAGGCATAATCATATTAAAGAAATCAATATAATGTCCAGTTAAAATAAGAATACCAGCCATTACTACAACCCATGTCAGACGTTTGAAATCTGTATTAATTAAAATTAATATCGGGAATACAAAGTTAAGCGCTAACATACCGAAGAATGGTAATTTGTAGTTCTCAATTCTTGTAATAAAATAAGTAACCTCTTCCGGTATATTAGAATACCACATTAACATAAATTGTGAGAACCATAAATACGTCCAGAATACAGAGATACCAAACATGAATTTTGCTAAATCGTGGATGTGGCTTGTATTTACATATTCTAAATGTCCTTTTGATTTTAAGTACAAAGTAACGAATGCAATAGTCGTAATACCGCTTACAAAGAAACTTGCAAACACATACCATCCGAATAATGTACTATACCAGTGTGGGTCTACAGACATAATCCAGTCCCAGGAAGCAATAGATTCTGTTACGATGAAGAATACTAAGAATCCAGCCGCTAATTTGAAGTTCTTTTTGTAGAAAGAATCATCATTAGCATTGTCCTGTGCAAGGGAATTTTTTCTTGACAAGAAACGGTAAAGATTCCAACCTGCTAAGAAAATAGCAGCTCTGATCAGGAAGAAAGGAACGTTTAGGAATCCAACTTTACCCTGAATCAATTCATCGTGTTTTACTACTTCCGGATCCATCCAGACAAACAAGTGGTTTAAATGCATTCCGCTTGCAATTAACAGGATAAAGAAAATGATCGAACCCGGTAATAAATAACTGGTGATCCCTTCCATAACTCTGAAAAGTACCGGAGACCATCCTGCCTGTGCAGCCCATTGGATTGCATAGAAAGCAAGTACTCCAACAGAGATTAACATGAAGAAGATACAGGCAACATATAAGGCAGCCCATGGTTTGTTTTGCAACTGGTGTAAAACGTGTTCTAAATGTTCTTGATGTTCAGCATGTGCATCAGCTCCCTCATGTCCATGAGCAGCTTCAACTTTGTGATTATCGTTATGGTGCTCGTCAACTACAGGTGCAGCTGCGGCTTTAACAGTATCTTGTGCTGTTGTTTTTAATGAATCTGAAACTACCGCTTCAGTTTTAGCAGCCTCGTGGTGTGCCACATCGGTTGCAGCATGCTCATCGTGCGATTCATGTGCTACAGCCTCTGTATGATGTCCACCATGATGACTATCGGCTAAAATTTTCTCTACGTCTTCAACGGTCTTAGGTGCAGTCAAAAAACCAAATGCAATCCCTACTAACCCTAAAGCCATTAAGACAAATGCAAAAGTTTTTAATTTGCTTGAAAATGTGTACATATCTAATACTTTCAAATGTGTTCTACAATTATAATCCTGCTTTTAATTTCAACACGTGATCCACAACTTGCCAGCGTTCTTCCTGGTTCAATTGGTTTGCGTGAGATCCCATGGAGTTCAAACCATAAGTAATTACATGGAAAACACTTCCCTCTGTAACTTGTCTGTCAGCGTAACTTGGTACCCCTAAGAATTTTTCTCTTTTAACCAATTTCCCTTTTCCGTCTCCGTTTTCACCATGGCAAATTGCACAGTAAATATTAAAAAGTTGTGTTCCTCTTTCAGAATCAATGGTTGTAGAATCCAAAGGAGATTTCAGGTTTGCTTTAGCTAATTCATAGCCTGCTGTTGAATTTTCATATTCATAAGGTGTAAATCCTCTTGGGATAGAACCTTTTGCAGGTAACTGACCTTCCTTACCATTTTTGAAAGCTGCAGATTGTGAATACGTTTCATAAGCTACAGACTCGTACATATTTGGAAAGAACTGATAGTTAGGCTTTGATTTGTTAAAACAAGATGTTGTAACAATCGATACACCTACTAATGCTACTATTTTATATAAGGCTTTCATATCTTCTATTAATGCTTATCAATTACTTTAACTTCTACAGCACCCGTGTTTTTGAAGAAAGAAACCATATCTTCTTCGCTTCCGTGAAGTGCAACTTCCATTAAGAAGTGATCATCTGTAGTTCTTACATCAGGGTTTTCAGCTGCTTTGAAAGGCCATAATTTACTTCTCATATAGAAAGTAATAACCATTAAGTGGGCAGCGAAGAACACTGTTAATTCAAACATAATAGGCACAAAAGCAGGCATATTATCAATGAAGCTGAAACTTGGTTTTCCACCAATATCTTGTGGCCAGTCTACAATCATTACATAATTCATTAATGATGCAGCAACAGATAGACCAACTAAACCGTAAAGGAAAGAAGCGATAGCAATTCTTGTAGGTGCTAATCCCATTGCTTTGTCCAACCCGTGAACCGGGAATGGCGTGTAAACTTCTTCAATATGATGATGAGCGGCACGTGTTGCTTTAACAGCATCCATCAGGATGTCATCATCATTGTATATAGCATGTATAACTTTATTACTCATGATCTATTAATGATTATGTGAATTATGTCCTTCTTGTTCTCTTTGTCTCTTGTAATTATCTCCGGATGTTTTCAAGATTGTTTTCACCTCTGCCTGAGCAATTACCGGGAAGCTTCTTGAATACAATAAGAATAATACAAAGAAGAAACCGATTGTTCCGATATAAATACCAGCATCAACAAATGTTGGCTGGAACATTGTCCAAGATGAAGGAAGGTAATCTCTGTGTAACGAGGTAACGATAATTACGAAACGCTCGAACCACATACCGATGTTTACAACGATAGAGATAATGAATGAGAACATGATACTTGTTCTTAGTTTTTTGAACCACATGAACTGTGGAGAGAAAACGTTACAAGTCATCATCAACCAGTATGACCACCAGTAAGGTCCTGTTGCTCTGTTTAAGAAAGCATATTGCTCATACTCTACTCCGGAATACCAGGCAACGAATAACTCTGTAATATACGCGATACCTACGATAGATCCGGTAATCATTACAACGATATTCATTAATTCGATATGCTGAACAGTAATGTATTCTTCAAGATTTGAAACTTTTCTCATGATGATCAACAAGGTATTAACCATTGCGAATCCGGAGAAAATCGCTCCTGCAACGAAGTACGGAGGTAAGATTGTCGTGTGCCATCCAGGAATAACTGAAGTAGCAAAGTCAAAGGATACGATCGTGTGTACAGAAAGTACAAGTGGTGTTGCTAATCCGGCTAATACTAAAGATACTTCTTCAAAACGTTGCCAGTCTTTTGCTCTACCGCTCCATCCGAAAGACAGGATAGAATAAACTCTTTTAGTAAAAGGTGTTACCGCTCTGTCACGTAGCATGGCAAAGTCAGGTAATAAACCAGTCCACCAGAAAACCAATGATACTGATAAATACGTTGAAATCGCGAATACGTCCCAAAGTAACGGTGAGTTAAAGTTCACCCAAAGAGATCCGAACTGATTCGGGATTGGTAATACCCAGTATCCTAACCATGGACGACCCATGTGAATAATTGGGAATAAACCTGCTTGTACTACCGAGAAGATAGTCATCGCTTCCGCAGAACGGTTAATTGCCATTCTCCACTTTTGACGGAATAACAATAATACTGCAGAAATTAGAGTTCCGGCGTGACCGATACCAACCCACCAAACGAAGTTAGTGATATCCCATGCCCAACCTACTGTTTTATTTAATCCCCATGTTCCGATACCTGTAGTAATGGTGTAAGTCATACAGCCAACTCCCCAAAGGAATGCTGTTAAAGCGATAGAAAAAACTATCCACCATTGTTTGTTTGCTCTACCTTCAACCGGTCTAGCCACATCTACTGTTACATCGTGATAAGTTTTATCACCTATAACCAAAGGTTTTCTAATGGGTGCTTCGTAATGAGACGACATAATCCTTTATATTGATTCTTAATTAATTTATTTTACTTTTTTAGGTATTTCTAACTTTTACGTGATAGAATACATTTGGTTTTGTTCCGATGTGCTCCAATAAATGATACATTCTGTCATCTTCAGCTAATTTAGCTACTTTGCTTTCTTTATCATTTACATCACCAAAGATCATGGCACCACTTGAACAAGCTGCAGAACAAGCTACATCAAATTCATCTTTACCTACTGCTCTGCCTTCGCGTTTCGCTTTAAGGATAGTAGCCTGAGTCATTTGGATACATAGTGAACATTTTTCCATTACCCCTCTTGAACGAACGTTAACATCCGGGTTCAATACCATACGACCTAAATCGTCATTCATGTGGTAATCGAATTCGCTGTTTTTGTTGTATAAGAACCAGTTGAAACGACGTACTTTATAAGGACAGTTGTTTGCACAATAACGAGTACCAACGCAACGGTTGTATGCCATGTGGTTTTGTCCCTGACGACCGTGTGATGTTGCCGCTACCGGACAAACTGTTTCACAAGGTGCGTGGTTACAGTGCTGACACATTACCGGCTGGAATGCTACCTGTGGATTTTCTGACGGATCTTCCATACCTGTAAAAGTATCGATAGAGTTCATTAATCCGGAAGCACCTTCTTTTAATTCCACATCACCTTTGAAGGTATCCTGAGAAGAGTAGTATCTGTCAATACGCAACCAGTGCATATCACGGCTTCTTCTTACCTCTGATTTACCAACAACAGGAACGTTGTTTTCAGCGTGACAAGCAATAACGCAAGCTCCACATCCTGTACAAGCATTCAAATCGATCGATAAGTTAAAGTGGTGACCGATAGAACGGTCGAAAGAATCCCAAAGATCTACTTTAGTTGCAGGTGTTTCTTTGTGATCTAAAGATACCATTGGAACAATATTCCACTCTGCAGCATCTTTAGTATTGAATATTTCAAGGGTAGTTTCTTTGATGATATCACCTCTACCCATTAATGTTTTTTGTAACTGAACACAAGCAAACTCGTGATCTCCGTTAGCTTTAGTAACCTTAGCTACCTGGTCGGATTTCATACCTGCATAAAGCGCATAAGCATTAACCCCAACCTGCATTTCCTGCTTCATTGCTTCTTTACGGCCATAACCTAAAGCAACTCCGATTGTTCCAACAGCCTGACCTGGTTGAATAATTACAGGAACGTTTTCTAACTTAACACCGGCAACTTCAATAGTTGTATAACTTCCGTTCAAACCTCCGTTTGCAACATTGTAGTTTACCAATCCTAATTTTTCAGCATCTTTTTTAGCTACTGTTACATAGTTATCCCAAGACACACGGGTAATCGGATCCGGGAACTCTTGTAACCAAGGGTTATTTGCCTGTTGCCCGTCTCCCATTCCGGTTTTAGTATACAATACTAATTCTAATCCGCCAGCATTTTTAGCTTGTGCTAATTTTCCGGCAGCAGAACCGAAATCAGCAGCAGAACCTGCAAGAGGTGCTACTTCCGAAACAAAAACACCATCGTGTACCAAGCTATTCCAGGTTGTTCCTGTAGCGATAGCAGCGCTGGTTGCTTTTAGGAAATCATAATAAGAAGCCGGATTTCCTGTCCAGGACAATAATGCTTCCTGGAATTGTTTTGTATCAAACAACGGACGAATTGTTGGCTGCGTAATACTGTAGTGACCTTTGGCGATGGTTACATCACCCCAGGACTCCAGGTAGTGCGGCACAGCAACTGCGACAGCTGATTTTGAAGCTGTTTCATCTTCTTTTAATGAAAATGCAACCGATAATTTTACTTTATTAAGTCCTTCCAAGAAGTCTTTTGCATTTGGTAAAGCATAAACCGGGTTAACACCGTTCATAATCAAAGTATGAACTGCTCCCGATTTCATATCGTTAACCAATTGCGCTACCGCTTTAGCATCCCCCTTACGGATTAAACGGGTTGCAGCCGTGTTGAACGCTTCAGAACTTAAAGCTCTGTTAATAGCCAATACTAATAATTGTGCATTAACATCGTCCAATCCTGAAACTAAAACTCCTTTTCCTGCAGCAGCTTTTAATTGCTGAGCAGCTTTCATTACCGCTTCTTCATTGGCAATTTTTGAAGTTGCAACAGAAGCACCGGTAACTACATTGAATATTTTTACTAAAGCAAGTTTTTGATCTGTAACAGTCAAAGGAATACGCTTGTCTGCATTTGCACCCGCTAAAGACATGTTTGCCTCAATCTGGATGTGTTTCGACATTTTCCCGTTTTTAGGAATACGTCCTTTTGCATAACCTGCATCATATCCTCCACCTTGCCAATCTCCTAAGATATCAGCACCAACAGAAACAATAACATCTGCTTTTGAGAAATCATAATTTGGTAATGCTCTTTCTCCATAAACCATTTGGAAAGCATCAAGAGCATCAGAGCTAGACACTGCATCATAAACAACGTGTTTAGCCGTTGGATTTTTTGCAATGAAATCAGCAATCAATTTATCTGTTGACGGGCTTGCCATAGTTCCTGTTAAAAGAACGACCTGACCACCTTTAGCTTTTGCGTCTGATAAAGCTGCTCTTACTTTCGTATCTACTTCAGACCACGAAGCATCTTTACCTGCAATTTTTGATTGCTTTAAACGAAGACTATCATACAGTGACAATACAGAAGCGTGAACTCTTGCATTAGCACCGGTTATAGCATTTGGTAAGTTATTATTTTCTACTTTAATAGGACGACCTTCGCGGGTTTTGATCAGGATGTTTGCAAAATCAAAACCATCAGCGATAGTAGTTGCATAAAAATCTGCAACACCAGGGATGATTTCCTCAGGTTGAACTACATAAGGAATAGACTTGATTACCGGACCTTCACACGCAGCTAAAGAAGCTGCTGCTGTAGAAAATCCTACGTATTTCAAAAAGTCACGACGAGTAGTTGATGAAGTCGATAAAGTATCTTTATCTCCTAAAAATTCATCTGTTGGAATTTCTTCAACAAACTCATTGTTTCTTAGCGTCTCAACAATAGAACTATTTTCGTTTAGTTCTTCAACACTTTTCCAGTATTTTTTGTTTGATGCCATTGTATATAGATATTAGCTTCTTAATTTATTTATTAATAGTGACATTTACCACACTCTAAACCTCCCATTTGTGCAGCAGTCAATTTATCTACACCGTATTTTTTAGAAAGTTCTTCGTGTATTTTTTTGTAGTATTCGTTACCTTCAACCTTAACATTGGTTTCTCTGTGACAGTTCACACACCATCCCATTGTTAACGGAGAATGTTGTCTCATAATTTCCATAGTCTCAACAGGACCGTGACATTTTTGACATTCAAGACCAGCAACAGAAACGTGTTGTGAGTGATTGAAGTACACAAAGTCAGGAAGATTATGAACACGAACCCATTTAACAGGTTTCACTTTTCCTGTATATTTTTGAGCTGTTTTATCCCAACCTACCGCATCGTAAAGTTTTTGAATTTCAGCAGTATAGAATTCTTTTGTATGATCCACATAAGTAGAATCTGCATCCCCCTGGAATTCATTAATATTTTTATGACAGTTCATACAAACATTCAACGAAGGAATACCTGAAGTTTTACTTACTCTGGCAGAAGAGTGACAGTATTTACAATCAATACCGTTATCACCAGCGTGAATTTTGTGAGAGAAATGGATTGGCTGAATCGGCTCATACCCCTGATCTACACCTACCTGCATTAAATATCCGTAGATAAAGTAAGCTCCTACCAAAAGCATAAGTATTACAGAAACAAGCACTAAGAACTGGTTTCTGGCAAAAGCAATCCATAACGGAATTGATTTTTCTTTTACCGGCAGCTCTACACCGTTAGCCTTTGCAATCTTGTTAAGTACATTCTTAACAAACAGCAACATCGCTACCAACATAGCCAATACTACACCCAATACTCCTAAAACCAGATTGTTAGAAACTCCGCCTTCCTGAGCAGCTCCCGTAGCTCCTGCTGTTGCAGCAGCCGCTTTAGGCTCTTCTTTAGGCTGAGAAGTATACGCTAAGATATTATCAATATCCGCATCTGACAATTGAGGGAAAGCAGTCATCGCTACTTTTCCATTTTCTTCAAACACTTTGATAGCCTTAGCATCACCTGATTTGATTAATTCCGGACTGTTTTTAATCCATTTATGCAACCAGGCTTTATCATATTTTTCCGCAACATTACGAAGCGCAGGCCCCGTCATTTTTGCGTCCAGCTTATGACAAGCGGCACAGTTAGAATTAAAAAGCGCTTTACCTGCAGCCGCATCCTGAGCTTTTGAGGTAAAAGAAAAAGATAGCACAAATGCTAAACTGAACAATAAAATCTTTGAAAACGATTTATGGTTACCCACTTTTTTCATAGTTAAAATGATTATCAACTAAATTTGGCATGATTTTATCAGAAACCTAATTTCAGATAAATAAATACCTTATTTATAAACTCCGACAAAAATACGACTTATGTATTATTCTAAAAACCTTAAATTTGTCTTAATTGTAATTTATACCCATTCTAAATAAACCTGAGAAAATTCTTTTAATTATATAATTGTATTTTTGCAGTAAACAGACTTCATTATGAGAATCTTAAGAGTAAACAAAAACCACTTCCTTCCTTTAATAGCACTATTTTTAGGATACACTTCCAACGCGCAGACCGCAAAAATTAACATTGATCAGGACCCGAAATTTGAGCAACTCCTGAATGAGAAAAGAAAAATCAATTCCTCTATAACCGTTAACGATCGCTATAAGATTCAAATTTTTTACGGCACTAATGAAGAAGCCAAAAAAACACTGGCGAGTTTCAGAAAAGAATTCCGGAATATAGACGGTACGATCGTTTATAACAATCCAACCTACAAAGTATGGATTGGCAGCTTTAAGACCCGCATAGAGGCCGAAAAGAACCTTAACGACATTAAAAAGAAATACCCGAACGCTCTTTTAATACGTCCGAATAAATAATGACCAGTCTAAAACAGGCTGATATGTTTTACAATATCATTTACAGTAACCAGTCAGGATTTCCCGGCTGGTTTTTTTAATGCATAACGTTAGGTGTTTGTACAGATAAACCCCAATGAGGTCATGTATGGTTTTAACAGTTATAATCTGCTTCAGGGATTTTAACCGGCTTTTTCGTCATTTGCTTCAATTGCTTAGCAAACGGATCAAAGAAATAAGTGTCGTCCTCAATAAAAATGTCCCGATAATTTTCTGTTTTAAGATGAACAATAAAAACTGCATATCCGGATCCTTTTGCAGGAAGAACATTCTGAAATGTAAAATATTCAATTTTTTCAAGGTCCAGAATCAATGCAGTGTCTATTCCTGCAAATCCGATTTTATTATTAGCACTATCGAGCCAGATACCACTTTTCTCTTTCAGTAATGCTTTTACTTTTTGTGGAATATGTTTAACGTCATCATTATCAATATACCTGACTTTCAGATCCAATTTATTATGGAAGGATATTAATCCGGATATTTCCATTACTTCTTCATACTCTTTATTTTCCAAAAAATACCTGTATTCCCGTTTGTTATAAAAATGAAGCGATGTACTGCCATCGTCATAAGCAGACCCTTTATCGTAGGTATAACAAATAGAAACATCTATACCTTTTGCCAAAGCAAATTGCAGATAACACTGGTCTTCTCTTTCATAGCCGTATTGATTAATATTAATATCAACATCGTCACCGATCCAGAGTCTGCGTAGTTTTTTATAGCTCTCATCGGTATTGGTTGCATCATACAGGTATACGAAAAACTCCTGTACAGGGCGATTAGTACTGGCGTTGCCTGCATATACTTCTAATTGATCGATAAGAATACCTTCTATTCTAACCGGATATTTGAATCTTAAATATTTAGCGCCGTAATCGGTAAAATAAACTGCGACACAACCCGATGCTTCCAATTGCTCGTAAGTAGTATCCCAGGATATCATCTGTCTGGGCGCTGCATATACTTCGTAGCCAGAATCACCATCATCCGGATATTCGTCCAGAATCTGATAATTTTGAGGCATTTTTTTTGCCCAGATTTTTACTTTCTCATCTTCTTTTCTTGCTTTGCATACTGCAAAAAAGGTTTTGTCATCAAAACAAAACCGATCTGACAGTTCGCGATACACCTCTTCAAATCCCTGTAATTCAGTGGATATATAGTGTTGATAATCTGCAACAACAAACAGAAAGGCTATATTTCCTAAAACCTGTACATAAGCATATTTTAGTGAATTAATATTTGCTTTTTCGATGTTGCCATGATATTTGTAAAAAAGTGTATCTCCTTCTATCCAGGTTTCTTTATTTACCATTTACTGTTCTTTTATATATTTAGTAAAATCATTATCAACATCTTTATTAATAAGCACCACTCTATAGCCTGTGCTTTACAGGAAAAAAGGAGAGAAACTAACAGTATTGTGAATATAGTTTTCATTACGGTTGTTTTATCAAAACATATTCACCGTATGGAACACGCATTTCATCCGGAGAGCCTTCTGGTTGCATGATAGAATTATCACTCTTATATATTTTGGCTATTATTTTTTCGGTTCCATTGTCATTTTTATATCGCAAAATAACAGAGCTGCTTAAATATCTTCTTTCAGGGTCATAAATTGAAAGCTTAATACGACGTTCATTCTCCGCACAATCACTACATACAGGGTATAGATTTTTTGTCCAAATCAAATTTCCGGAAATACTATGATCGTCGCCACTTAGCGAATTATCAGCAAGTAATGATAATGTGTTTATGATTTCAGTCCCGTTGTTGATGTATTTGTATTCACCAACTAACAAATCCTGATAGTAATTTTTATATTCGAAGTACTCGAATGTTATTTTGGCAAAAGAAATTGTAAGTGATGTATTTCCGTTTTGGTATTTCCATGTACCAATATATTTAATGAAATCATTATCAACATCTTTATTATAAGTACCACTGGTATATGCCACATCGCTATCTTCGGCAATTGGCACTACAACCTGTGCTTTACAGGAAAAAAGGAAAGATACCAACAGGATTGTGAATATAGTTTTCATTACGGTTGTTTTACTAAAATATACTCTCCATAAGGAACACTAAAGCTATTTATGTTTGTTGAAGGACCATCCATTGTGTTTAATGTTTCAAGACCGTGTCCGGTATAGACAAATTGTACTTTTAGTTTTTCCTGTCCGTTTTCAACAAATTTTCTGATCACAAAGTTATTGCCTATCCCATTCCAAATATTTCTACGCGAGGGCTCATTAAAAAACATTAACAGCCGCTTTTCATTCTCCCCACATTCCGGGCATAAAGGGTATGAATCCTTTTTCATCATAGCCACCGAATACAAATTATAGTCCCTAATATTTGAATAAGAATTACTTAAATTAGCTAATGTGTTAACCTTTTCAACTCCATTTTCTATATATTGAAATTCTCCGGCTAAATAGTCCTCGTAATAATTTTTAAAACTTGACACATACATCATCGGTTTTTTAGCAAAAACAACTTTAAACATCTTATTACCGTTAGAATAAATCCAGGTTCCGACGTATTGATTCAGAAAACCATTAACATCTTTATAGTACGCATTTTCAACCATACCTAAACTCTCGCTTCCAAATCTATCAATCACCGGGCTTTGAGCGCACCCGTAAAAAGTGATCATACCTGCTATTGAACTATATAAGTATTTTTTCATTTTTCTCATTTTTAAAAGGAACAAAATTTTCTATTATGGACATGGTGTGTTTGCTATTTTCCCTTTGCTTATTGACAATTCACCCCATTTAAAATTAGTACCGGCTAAATCACTAACCGTTAAACCAGCACTACCCTCATACAACCCGATTCCATCCCGGGGCAGGAAGATGGTTTGGGAGAAAACTTTTTTCGGATCTGAGTATCCTACAGAATATCCGATATAGCTATCAAGGCGTTAAAAATCTTATTCTTAAGCTTCTCATCAGCCAGTTCTTTCTCAAGTCTTTTGGATAAACTGAACAGGAGTTTATTTAGATTTAGACATGGTTTAAGATAGACTTTTCAAATAAGACAGCCTATGGCTGTTTTATCAAAGTGTATTTATCAATAGGTACGGGCTCATATCCGGCCGGCATTGCTGGCAATTCTCCTGTATGAACATAAGTATCTGGTTTTAGCCCGATTTTTATTTTTTCAACACCATTTTCGATAAAATACTTTACACTCATTTGAGAGTTTAAATAACTTACGACCGGGTCATTAAAAAATAGAAATACCAAGTTTTTTGCGCCTGCAGGACATGCATCACATTTACCTAATGTTGTCCCGTAGATGTTATTATTACCATAGTCCGCCGAATTTGCTTCCATTAAACTTATGGTATTGGTCTGCTGAATACCATTGTGAATATAGCTATACTCACCAATGAGCATATCTGTTGTAAAGTTGCGGAAAGGATTAACCACCTGTGTTTTTTTTCTCAGTACAATGGTTAATGAAGTTGAACCATTAGTGTACTTCCACGTTCCCTGAAATTTATTCAGGTCATTATCTATATCTTTGTAGTATTTTCCAGATTCCTGACTGTGTGCCAGATATAAAGGTAAAGTTTGTGAACAACCGGAAATTGATAATAATAAAATCGTTATTATAAATATATTTTTCATTACGGTTGTTTTATCAAAACATATTCACCGTATGGAAGCCGCATTTCATCAGGAGCGTTATCAGGTGGCATAAATGAAGTACCGTTTTTAAAGATTTTTGCAATTATCTTTTCAACACCATTTTCATTTTTATAACGTAATACAATTGCATTATCCAAATACTCTCGTTCAGAATCATTTATAAAAAGAATAACTCGTTTTTCATTTAAAAGGCACTCAGGACATTGTGGATATACTCCCCTATGGACAATACGATTCCCATATATATTATATCCTCCCGTGGTTGATGGAGGATTGCTAAGGATACTTAAAGTATTAACTTTCTCTATTCCATTTTCTATATATTTATATTCTCCAATCAGTAAGTCCTCGTAATAATTTTTCTTTTGGTAGTAGTCAAAAATAATTTTCTTAAACACAATAGTTAAAGTCGTATTCCCTTGTTGAAACTTCCATGTACCTGTATATTTATCAAATTCATTATCAACATCTTTAGTGTAAGTATTCGATTTATGATACATATCACTATGATCTTGTGAAAGAGGTACGATGGTTTGCGCCTTGCATGAAATAGCAATAAAAAAATAAACAGTAAATACAAATATATTTTTCATGATAATTTAATTACAGTTAGTCTTTATTATAGGTTCGTTGGTGTTGGTATTCGAATCATTATTAAGAGATAATTTAGTCCAACCAGTTAAATCATCATTGGCATTATATAATGATATATTCAAATCATTTTCTTTTAAAAATTCTAAAAAAGTTTTCTGATAATTCTGTAAATAACCTATAGGTAATAATGTATTTTCATCAGCTAATTTATCATATCTTTTTCCAATATCGTTAATAAATTTCTTTCTTGAATCTTTATTCGAATAAATATCTAATAACTTTTGTATACTAACATGATCATCTGCACTGATAGCATAAATTCCTTGATTAGTTACTACAATATGTACTGGAATCGTTGGATCTGCAACTCCATTATTCCCTATAAAATTATGACGGGTATAAAAACCACTTAGTATAGCAACATCGTCATGAGAAAACATGGGAGCATGGCTACGGAGATGACAATGAATCCCTCCAAAAAGCATGGCAGACTGAGAATACCGAACAGAACTCTCTCCTGTACTCTGATAAGGCACTTCGGTTGCTATTAGTTTATTTTGCGGGTTTAGCGCCAGGTTATAGCCTTTTTCTTTAGTGCCGCCAAAAACCTGTTCACTATTCAGGGCACGAATAGCATTTTTAACAGCTGCACTTTTTAAAAGCCCTTTTAATTTGTCACAATGCAAAGGCGGCTCTGTCCATTCCTCAACTGGTGTCGTCACAAAAACAGGACATCGCGGGCAATGATTAGGAGGTGTAAGTCCCCCTCCTGTTGAAGGATCACCGTCTCCGCCACCGCCGCCACTGCCGCCGCCATCGTCACCAATAGGAACAGTTACCCCCGGATCACCATCACCGCCGCCACCAATATCGCCATTAGTAGTATAACAAGTCGTAACCGGAGAGTAAAATAAATGGTTCTGGTCATTACATTCATTGGTAGCAACGTGTACACCGGTGTTGTCCGGACTCCACGCCTGGTCGCACATCAATATTTGTGCGGTAACACAAATGGTGGTTTTATCCATTTCCGAAGCATTATAAACAATCGGCGTAATTTTTACCTGTCCTTTGAATGCAAATGAACCGTGAGCGCTCAGAGATAATGGTTCACTTGGTGTGTACTTTAGGACATAGGCACTTGGCTGTCCTAAACTGTCTACGTTAATTACAAGGTTTTCAAAATAGTCCGGGTTAGAGATTTCTCTTGTAATCTTAAACGTATAAGAAGTTTTACTGCCATCTTCAATGACTTTCGCACCGTGTGGTACAATTGTAAAATTATACTGTCCTTCCATTACCGTACGGGATTTCTCTCTGTTCGCATAAACTGCGTTATAGGCATTTACAAACTTGTTTTCACGAAGCAGTTTTTCAAGTGATGCCTCCCTGATATTGATTTTATTCGTATCGCTTTCCCTACGGATTACTTCCTCGTTCAGCTCACAACTAAAAAGAGCAAACAGCATAAAAATTAAAACAGGAAAGCAGGCATGTAATTTACTATTCTTCATATTGCCACATTTTATTACTGCAAATCTTGCGATTTTATCGTAATGACAATTACAGAAATCCACAAAAAACAAAAATTGAGTATAAGTGCGTATATAACACCCATATTTACACTCACATAATACAGGGAATAGCATAAGTATTATTATGCCTCAAAAACAATTTGAGTATGTTTTGTGGATATCCATAAACTTACTTTACTTAAAATTTCTTCAAAAAAAGAATAAAAATACAAACCCATATGAAAATGCTATAGCAGAAAGGGTCAAAATGGAATATTGAAAAGATGCGTTCTGACCATAGGATAAATGTGAAGCCATCAAACAAGCAGGAGAGCCCGCCCGGGAGAGTATTGAGATTTACAACCACTAAGGCCGCACATGGGTTGTTTGGTCCTTACACCAAACCAAATGCATCAGCAGCACAGAATACAACGAATATCCTTTAAAAAGAAAAAGTTCAAACATTTTAAAAATGTTTGAACTTTTATCAAATTTATAGAATCAAAAATAGTCAGCCTATTTTAGAACTCGTTATTATAAAATCAACTATTTCAGTTTCTTTTTAACTTCTACTTGCTGGAATCCTTCAATAATATCCAATTCTCTGATATCATTGTAGTTTTTGATCTGCATACCGCAATCGTATCCTTTGGAAACTTCTTTCACATCGTCTTTGAAACGTTTCAGTGTTGACAATTCACCGGTGTAAATTACAACGCCTTCACGGATTAAGCGTATTTTAGAGTTTCTGAAGATCTTACCATCGGTAACCATACATCCTGCAATAGTTCCCACTTTCGAAATCTTGAATGTTTCACGAATTTCAGCTGTTCCGGTAATTTCTTCTTTCATTTCCGGAGACAACATACCTTCCATTGCATCTTTCAGATCATCAATTGCATCATAGATGATGGAGTAGCTTCTGATATCGATTTCTTCCTTGTCTGCCAATTGTTTTGCACTTCCGGAAGGACGAACGTTAAATCCGATAATAATCGCATCGGAAGCAGACGCTAACAATACGTCCGATTCTGTAATCGCTCCAACTCCTTTGTGAATAATTCTGATTTGAATTTCTTCTGTAGACAATTTAGAGAAGGAATCCGATAAGGCTTCTACCGAACCATCCACGTCTCCTTTAAGGATAATGTTCAATTCCTTGAACTGACCTAAAGCAATACGTCTTCCGATTTCTGCAAGGGTAATGTGTTTCTGAGTACGAACAGACTGCTCACGCATTAATTGCGTACGCTTAGCAGCAATTTGTTTCGCTTCTCTTTCGTCTTCAAAAACATTGAATTTATCACCTGCTGTCGGCGCTCCGTCCAAACCTAAAATAGAAATCGGGGTTGAAGGACCTGCCTCTTTAACGTTATGACCTCTTTCATCATGCATCGCTTTCACTTTACCATGATGCTTACCGGCCAATACGTAATCTCCGATTCTTAAAGTACCTGCCTGAACCAATACTGTCGAAACGTATCCGCGTCCTTTATCAAGGAATGCCTCTACTACTGTACCTACAGCTGGTTTATTAGGGTTTGCTTTTAAATCTAAGATTTCAGCTTCTAATAATACTTTTTCTAATAGTTCTTTAACTCCTAATCCTGTTTTTGCAGAAATATCATGGGATTGGTATTTTCCACCCCAATCTTCAACCAACAAGTTCATACCTGCCAGTTTTTCTTTAATTTTTTCAGGATTAGCCGTTGGTTTATCCACTTTATTGATTGCAAAAATCAAAGGTACACCTGCTGCCTGAGCATGGCTGATAGCCTCTTTTGTTTGTGGCATGATATCATCATCCGCCGCAATCACGATAATTACAATATCCGTTACCTGAGCTCCACGGGCACGCATCGCCGTAAAGGCCTCGTGACCCGGTGTATCCAGGAACGTAATTTTCTGACCGTTGTCTAATCGAACACCATACGCTCCGATGTGCTGCGTAATACCTCCGGACTCACCCGCAATAACGTTTGCTTTACGAATGTAATCCAATAAGGACGTTTTACCGTGATCCACGTGACCCATTACCGTAACAATCGGCGCTCTGTGGATCAGATCTTCCGGTCTGTCTTCAATAATTTCAATTGCTTCTTCAATATCCGTGGTAATGAATTCTACCTCATAACCAAACTCGTCTGCAACGATAGAAAGCGTTTCCGCATCCAATCTCTGGTTCATGGTTACCATGATACCCAAAGACATACACGTTCCGATAACTTTGGTAATTGGCACATCCATCATGGTTGCAATTTCACCAACCGTAACGAATTCTGTTACTTTCAGTACTTTGCTTCCTTCTTCGATAGCTCTTTGCTCATCATCCGATTTCTGACGGTGAGAATCTCTCTTGTCTCTTCTGTACTTCGCCGCTTTCGATTTATTTCCTTTACCCTGAAGTCTTTCTAAAGTCTCCTTGATCTGGTTTTTAACTTCTTCTTCCGTTGGCTCAACTTTTGCTACGATAGCAGGACGGTTTCCTTTCTGGAATGACGGCTTGTTCGCCGTAAATTTACCTGGTCCTCCCGGTCTGTTAGCATTGTTGCCACCCTGGTTGTTATTACCGCCCTGACCCTGGCCCGGTGTACCCGGAGCTCCCGGTTTGGTCGGAATACGTTTTCTCTTGTTCTTATTATTATTCGAATTGTTCGAATTCTGACCCTGACCTTGTCCGGCATTCTGGTTGTTACCAGTATTCGGCTTGTTTCCGTCTTTCTTAAAGTCTTCTTTCTTCTTTTTCGGTTTATTGAACTGAGAAAGGTCAATGGTCTGACCTGTAAACGTAGTACCGCTTAATTTCTGGTACTGTGTTTCGATTCTCTCTTCTTCCACTACAGGCTCTGCAGTTGCTGCTTTTTCAACCTGAGGTTTCTCTACAGGAGTGATTTTAACAACTTTTTCTTCACGAATAACCTTCTTCTCTTCTTCCTTAGGTTTCACTTCCTCTATTTTTTCAACAGGTTTCTCTTCAACAACAGGTTTCTCCTCCACAACAACAGGCTTCGTTTCCGGTACTGAGACTTTCTCCTCTACTACTTCTGAAGATGGTTTTTCAGTAACAACTTCAGCTTTTTTAGGATTCAGGTCAATTTTACCAATAGCTTTCGGACCAGACAATGTGGCTTTTGCTTTAATGATTTCTTGACGTTGTTTCTCTTCCTCTTGTTTGCGTTTCTCTTCAATCTCGCGCTCTCTTTCTACACGTAATGCCTCTTTTTCTTTCTTTTTCTCTTCACTCACCTCCAGAGAAGCTACTTTTTTACCCTTATCAGCAGAGAATTGACCGCACAAGATAGAATATTCCTCATTAGAAATTTTAGCATTCGGACTTGATTCAATGGTATGCCCTTTTTCTTTCAAATAGTCCACAGCTCTATCCAGAGAAATGTTTAATTCCCTTAAAACCTTGTTTATTCTTATTACTCTTTCTTCAGACATATAATCTTTTTAATATTATCGTAATGCGTGTTGTGTTGTTGTTGTTTGTTGTAATACTTAGGTTATTCTTCGAACTCTTCTCTCAGAATTCTGATAACTTCTAAAATTGTTTCCTCTTCAAGGTCAGTTCTTCTCACTAAATCGGCAACATCCTGATTCAATATGCTTCTCGCAGTATCCAATCCAATTTTAGCAAACTCCTCGATTACCCATCCTTCAATTTCATCTGAGAATTCTGTTAATTCAACATCGTCCTCTTCCTCTGCAATATTACCTTCACGAATTACATCCAGCTCATATCCTGTTAGTAATCCTGCCAGTTTTATATTATGTCCTCCACGTCCGATAGCTTTTGAAACTTCTTCCAGTTTCAAGAACACTTCTGCAGATTTACCTTCTTCATCAATTTTAACCGAAGAAACTTTAGCCGGGCTAAGCGCTCTGGTTATATACAATTGTGTATTGGTTGTATAGTTGATAACATCAATATTTTCATTTCCAAGCTCACGAACGATACCGTGAATACGGGAACCTTTCATCCCCACACAGGCACCAACCGGATCAATTCTGTCATCATACGAATCTACGGCAACTTTCGCTTTTTCACCCGGGATTCTCACAACTTTTTTAACCGTGATCAAACCGTCAAAAACTTCCGGAATTTCCTGCTCAAATAATTTTTCCAGGAATTTCTCTGAAGTTCTGGACATAATGATTTGCGGCTTATTCCCTTTCAACTCCACATTCTCAATAATTCCTCTAACGTTATCTCCTTTACGGAAGAAATCGGAAGGGATTTGTTTTTCTTTTGGCAATACAATTTCATTTCCTTCATCGTCCACCAAAATAACTGCTTTTGGACGCACGTGATGTACTTCTGCTGTATAAATATCTCCGATTAAATCTTTAAATTGCTTGTAAAGATTTGTATTATCGTGCTCATGAATTTTAGAAATCAGATTTTGACGCAATGCTAAAATAGCTCTTCTTCCTAATTGAATTAATTTTACTTCTTCAGAAACTTCCTCTCCCACCTCAAAATCAGGCTCAATTTTTCGCGCTTCCGATAACGAAATTTCAGAATTTGAATCTTCCACCTCTCCATCAGCAACTACAATACGATTTCTCCATATTTCCATATCTCCTTTATCCGGATTTATAATAATATCGAAGTTATCATCTGAACCATATTTCTTTTTCAATGCATTTCTAAACACATCTTCTAAAATTGCCATTAAGGTAACTCTGTCGATTAGTTTATCGTCTTTAAACTCTGAAAACGATTCGATTAATGCAATATTTTCCATGCAAACTCTTTATTTAAAATGTTATTATAACAATTGCTTCCTTGATATCTGAATAAGGAATTTCTACCTTTTTGTGAACTGTTTCTTTACCTTTCCCGATTTGTTTTGGCTCTCTTGCTGTCCATTCCAAAACAATAAACGCATCTGTTGCTGCTGTCAATGCGGCTTCGATTTTCTCGGTAGCCGTAGTTACTTTCAGCGTTCTGCCGATATTCTTTCTGAACTGTCTTGGCAATTTCAACGGACTGGTTGCTCCCGCAGAAGCTACTTCCAATGAAAAATCCTGTTCTTCGCGATCCAAATTATGCTCTATAGCACGGCTAATATCAATACAGTCCTGAAGACTAACACCGTTATCACCGTCTAAAGTTACAATAATTTTATAAGAATCGGTTATTGCCAAATCAATTAAAAAAAGAGACGGTTTCTGCGACAACCCCTCATTCAGCAACGCGCTAACTTTTTCTTTAAATGCCATATTAGTATAAAAAGAGGGGACTTATTGCCCCCTCATTATTTAGTTCATTAATAAATAACGGCGCAAATATAGTGTTATTTTTTAAATATTGAAAATCAATTGTGTATTGTAATTTAAATTCCTACCTTTATAAAACAGATTTTAACAAATAAACCACAGCAAATCACTACAAATTATTTATTATGAAAAAGATTTTAGTACCAACTGATTTTTCCGATCATGCAGAATACGCCCTAAAAGTTGCCGCTCAAATTGCAAGAAAAAACGACGGAGAAATTGTTTTACTTCACATGCTTGAACTACCACATGAAGGAAGCGACGCTATTGGCAGCGGCCACGAAATCCCTGAAATCATGTTCTTCAAAAAGAAAGCAGAAGAAAGACTAGACGAAATCGCAAATTCTTCCATTTTATCCGGAATAAATGTAACACAGATCACCAAACTGGAAAGAGCTTTTGACGGTGTTCTGGACATCAGCAATAAAAACGAAATCGACTTAATCGTTATGGGTTCTCATGGCGCCAGCGGTTTCAAAGAAATGTTCATTGGTTCCAATACCGAAAAAGTGGTACGTCATTCAGAAGTTCCGGTACTGGTAATCAAAAAAGAATCTGACAATTTTAATGTAGACAAATTTGTTTTCGCTTCCGACTTTACAGACGAGGTTAAAAAACCGTTCGAAAAAGTAGTGGAGTTTGCCAATCAGTTCAATGCTAAAATACATCTACTGATGGTCAACACGCCGAACAACTTTAAATCTACAGCTGTTGCCGAAAAAATGATGGCTGATTTCATCACTCCTTTCAGCATTAACAACTACAGCACACACATTTATAATGATGTAAACGTTGAAAAAGGTGTTTTACACTTCGCCAAAAACATTGATGCCGACTTAATCGGAATCAGCACACACGGAAGAAAAGGAATTTCCCACTTCTTTAACGGAAGTATCAGTGAAGACCTGGTAAACCACGCGAAACGCCCGGTAGTAACTTTCAAAATATAACAAAAGATACCTAAAAGAAAAACCTCTCCGATCGGAGAGGTTTTTTTGTTGGCCTACTAGGACTCGAACCTAGAACGACTGAACCAAAATCAGCTGTGTTACCATTACACCATAGGCCACTAAATCAGTATTGATTTTTTCAGAGGGGCAAATGTAAAATATTTTTTTTATTCTCCAAACAAAGCCGGAAAATTTAACCCGGAAAATCCACTTTCAAAAACACACAAATCCCACACCCCTTAAAACAAAATAACCTCTCAAAATTGAGAGGTTATTTGTTGGCCTACTAGGACTCGAACCTAGAACGACTGAACCAAAATCAGCTGTGTTACCATTACACCATAGGCCACTAAAACCGGCATCATTACTGATTTCCGGGTGCAAATGTAGGACATTTTTTTTACAATCCAAATTTTTGATAAAAAAATATTAAAAAAACATTTTCAGCTTTCTTTCTCCAAAAAAATAGTTTCTTTGTAAAAGAAATTAATCCGAAAAAATAGACAAGTATATATGGTAACATTTAACTTTAAAAAATGGAACACGATCTTAGGATGGTCAACATTTGCAATTGCCTTAATTACTTATTCGCTAACCGTTGAACCCTCGTTAAGTTTCTGGGATTGCGGTGAATACATTGCCACTTCTGCAAAACTGGAAGTAGGTCACCCGCCGGGAGCTCCGTTATTTCAAATGATCGGTGCTTTCTTTGCGATGTTCGCAACAAGCCCTCAAAAGGTCGCTTTAATGGTGAACATGATGTCTGTTTTTTCGAGTGCTTTCACTATTTTATTCATGTTTTGGTCAATGACCATCCTTTTAAAGAAAATTGTTTCCGGCTTTACCGAGTTTGACAAAAACAATGCAATCGTTGTTTTAGGAAGTGCTTTTGTCGGTTCCCTTGCCTTTACCTTTTCAGACAGTTTCTGGTTTAGTGCTGCCGAAGCAGAGGTTTACGCCATGGCATCACTGTTCATTGCAGTATTGTTCTGGCTTGGCCTGCGATGGGAAGAAGACATGCACAGCCCGAGAGGAAACAGATGGCTTTTATTGATTTCGCTAATGATCGGACTTTCTTTCGGTGTCCACTTCATGGCTTTATTAACCATTCCGTCTTTAGGATTACTGTATTATTTTAAAAATTACAAAACCGTTACCATAAAGAACTTCATCATTGCCAATGTGGTAATTGTGGTGATCTTATTCTTTGTCTTTAAGTTCCTGTTACCGTACACACTGGCTTTCTTCGGAAAAATGGAGATTTTCATGGTAAATTCTTTAGGATTGCCGTTTAACTCCGGAACCATTTTTGCAGCCTTGTTAATCATTCTTTTCTTCTATTTCGGATTGCGTTATACAAAAAAGAAGGAAAAACCGCTTTACAACACCTTATTACTTTGTGTCTTATTCGTTTTAATCGGATTCTCTACCTGGTTAATGCTGCCGATTCGCGCCAATGCCAATGTGGTTATTAACGAAAACAGACCTTCGGATGCTGCAGAGGTTTTAGCCTATTACAACCGTGAGCAGTACGGAGAACAAAAAACATTCTACGGTCCGTTGTTTACCGAAGCCTATGTTGGACTGGACGAAGACAAACCGTATGAAGACGAAAAACCAAACTACGAAAGAGATTATAAAACCGGCACCTACAAAATTGTAAACAACTATGTTAATGCCCGACAAAATACCAGCGACACCCAGAAAGGCTTCCTGCCAAGAATGTGGAGTCCGGACAATGCGGTGAACTACATGACTTTTACACAGCCTGTAAAATTCACCATCAACCCGGAATATTCCCATGAAGACGAACTGGTACAGGTGGTAGCCGAATTCCGTAACGCTTACAGTTCCGGAAAATTAGGGATTGAGGAATATGATAAATTCTTAAAATCTTACGGCGAATACCTTATCATCGAAAAACCGTCCTTTGTTGACAACATGAAATTCATGTTCGAATACCAGTTTGGTTATATGTACTGGCGTTACTTAATGTGGAACTTTACCGGTCGTCAAAACGACATCCAGGGTAAATATGACACCCAAAACGGAAACTGGCTGAGCGGTATCAAGTTTATAGACGAAATCCGTTTAGGCTCTCAGGACAATCTTCCTGCTGATGTATTAAACAACAAGGCAAGAAATACCTATTATTTCCTTCCTTTTATCTTAGCCGTTATCGGTATGATTTTTCATGCCAAAAAGGACCTTAAAAGCTTCTATGTATTACTGGTTTTATTCTTATTCACCAGTTTGGCACTAAAAGTATTCCTGAACGAAAGACCGTTTGAACCGCGTGAAAGAGATTATGCGCTCGTAGGCTCTTTCTACATCTTTGCCATGTGGTTAGGATTCGGGGTTTATGCGATATACGACGGAATCAAAAATTATTTACAGCCAAAAATTGCAGGACCGGTTGTGATAACTGCCTGTTTACTGGCGGCTCCGGTTTTAATGGCCAAAGAAAACTGGGACGATCACGACCGTTCGAACCGTTATACGGCTGTAGCAATGGCTAAAGCCTACCTGGATTCCTGCGAACCGAATGCGATTTTATTCACCATTGGTGACAACGACACCTTCCCGCTTTGGTATGCTCAGGAAATCGAAGGCTACCGAACAGATGTGAGGATCGTAAACACCCAGCTTTTCACACAAGACTGGTACATCGACCAGATGAAATCGAAAGCATATAATTCCGATCCGCTGCCTATTTCGTTCACACACGACCAATATGTAAAAGGAAAACGCGATTATATGTTCTTCCAGGAATTAACAAAAGAACGCATCGACATCAAACAGTTCATTGACTTTATTAAGAGTGACGATGAGCGAACGCTGTTTACAATTCCAAGAAGCGGACAAAAGATCCACTTCTACCCTACCAATAAGATCCGAATTCCGGTTAACAAGGAAACCGTTATTAAAAACAAAGTGGTAGCGCCACAGTTAAACGATTCTATTGTTTCGGCAATTGATGTGGATATCGAAGGCAGTGCTTTATACATTAACCGTTTAATGATGCTGGATCTGGTTTACAACAACAACTGGAAACGCCCTATCTATTTTACAGGCGGTAGTTTTGGTGACGACGATTATATCTGGATGAAAGATTACCTGCAGCTGGATGGAATGGTGTACAAACTGGTTCCGGTAAAAACACCGATACCGAAAAACGGAAGTCCGCTGGATATGGGTAATATCGATACGGAAAAAATGTACAAAATTGTAATGTCATGGGATTGGGGCAACAGTGGTGATCCGAAAATCTACCACGATCCTGAAACCCGTAAAAACAGTATTTCCTACCGCACGAATTTAGCCCGTTTAACAGAGAAGTTAATCGCAGAAGGCAAAAAGGATAAAGCGAAAAATATTATCGATTTAGCAATGGCTAAAATGCCGATTGACGAATTCGGATTCTATACGTTCGTAGAACCTTTCGCTTCCGGGTATTATGAAATCGGAGAAGTAAATAAAGCCCGTGCGATCTTAACCAAGTTAGCCGGAAAATACCAGGAAAACATCCGTTACTATAAAGGATTAAAGAGTGCCGAACAAAACGATATGTATGTAGACATCGTTACCGACATCGAAAGATACCGTGCGCTTCTGGACATCATGAAACAATATGACAAAACGTTTTACGAAACCAACAAAGTCAAATTCAACAGTTATAACAAAATGTTTGAACGTTTCGCAAGAGACATGGAATAACAACCCGATACAATATGCCAATGAGATCCATTGGCATATTGCTTTTATACCATCATTACAATGAGTTTCTGGATAAAAACGAACCGCTTTATAAAAGCCATTTTCTTTAATCAGGTTTGGGATGTCCCGAATACAGAGAACAGGATATACCTTACTTTCGACGACGGACCTACTCCCGAAATAACGGAATGGGTTTTAGCTGTTTTACAGGAACACCACATCAAGGCCACCTTTTTTTGCATTGGCAACAACATCGATAAACATCCTGATATTTTCAGGAAGCTCATCGCTCACGGGCACACGATTGGCAACCATACCTACAACCACCTGAAAGGATGGCAAACAAAACAATCGGAATATATTGAAAATACGGAAGCCTGCCGTAAAGCCATACTAAAGCACTCCGGCACCAAAACAGCCTCCTGCCTGTTCAGACCGCCTTATGGCAAAATAAAGCCGTTACAATCGCGCCAATTGCGAAAATCAGGCTACAAAATAATCATGTGGGATGTGATCAGCATGGACTTTGACAAGACCATTACACCGGAACAATGTCTCGAAAATGTAGTTAAAAACACGACACCGGGAAGTATAGTCGTATTTCACGATAGCGTAAAGGCTTTTAAAAACCTCGAACATACGCTGCCAAAAGCCATACAGCTTTTAAAAGAAAAAGGATTTGAATTTGGTGTATTAAATTAGTATTGCTCCTGAACCAGCGCAATGATCGTATTGGCATCCAGCTCACCGGATTGTCTCCATACCATCTGTCCGTCTTTATAAATCATTAAAGTCGGTAGCCCTTTAATACGTAGCGCTTCTGCCAGTTCCTGGTTTTTATCGATATCAATTTTAATCACTTTGGCTTTATCACCCAAAGCGGCCGCAACATCTCTGATAACCGGATGCATCGAAACAGAAGGTTCGTTCCAGTCCGTATAAAAATCAATCAGCACTGGTACTTGTGCATTGATAAGTTCTCCAAATTTTGACATAGCTTACAAGTTTAATATACTTTAAAGATACTTTTACAATCTATTATCTATACAAATGTAGCATTTTTAACGAATTACGCTACTTTTTCGCCTTTTTTTAGTTCGATAACCGTTATTTCCGGCCAGATGCCAACCCGTCCCGGATAGGCGTGGAATCCGAATCCGCGGTTCACATAAACATATTTACCAACCTCTTCATACAATCCGGCCCATTGTTTGTAAACGTATTCAATTGGACTCCATTTAATTATACCCGGAATTTCAATTCCGAACTGCAAACCGTGCGTGTGTCCGCTCAGCGTTAAATGGAAATGTTTGTCATGTTGTTTCACCTCGGCATCCCAATGCGACGGATCATGGCTCATCAGAATTTTAAAGTCCTCTTTTACCAATCCTTCCGAAGCTTTGTTTAAATCGCCCGCCTGTTTGAACTTTACACCCCAGTTTTCAACACCAACAAGCGCTATTTCATCGGAACCTTTTTTGATTTTTACATTTTCATTAAGCAACAGCCTGAAATCAATTTGACGGTGTAAATCCTTAATCGCCTTGAAATTTTCATCTTTGGCTTTTTGCGAAGGCCAGTCAACATATTCCCCGTAATCATGATTCCCCAAAACGGAATATTTCCCTAATGCCGGTGTTTTAATTTTCCGGAAAGTCTCAATCCACGGATGCATTTCTTCGGCATGTGTATTCACAATATCCCCGGTAAACAGGACAATATCCGATTGCTGTTCGTTTATCAGATCGATCGCATAACTGATTTTTTCAGGATTATCAAAACTGCCGCTGTGCACATCCGAAATTTGCGTGATCGTAGTCCCGTCAAAACTATCCGGAAGATCCGGGAAAAATATCGTCTGGCGGATCACCTTGAAATTGTATTTCCCTTTCGTCATACCATACAGCAAAGAGCTGAAAGGAATCAGCGCTACCATAATGGCAACCTGGCTTACAAACTTTCTTCTTTCCGGAATGGCTTCTTTTATATTGTCAACCTGAGTGAAATAGTTGATCACGGTGGCGAACATACGGAAAATATCTTCTCCTAATAATATGATCGCGATCAGCAGTTTGGGTAAAAGCGTTATCAAAAGCAGTCCCATCGTAAAGAGCGTCTGTCTGTTCTGCCCTGTTCTTTTATCAAACTGGCTGAAGGAGTAAATCAGATACACAAAAATCAGCAGGCTTATCACCTGATAAGCAATCAGTATCCATCGCTCTTTTGTAATTGTTTTAAATGCCTGGAAAGCATACAGCTCAACCAGTAGTAAAATTATCCCTATAAAAACTAAACGCATCATCATAAATTAATAAACAAAGTAACAAAGAATGCCCTTACTCTTGGTTTTATATTAGCAATATTTTAACTATACCCCATCATTACTCCGGACTTATCAAAATACCCGCAAAGAGACTATCAATATACATTTTGTTTTAACAAAAATCAAACCGATTAATCAGCATAAGCCAAAATGATTATTTTTGCCGCAAACTTTACAAAATGAGAAAAATCCTATTTTTACTTTTTGCTTTTAGCCTGACTTCAGCCTATTCGCAAGAAGTATTGACCGCACAGTCCAGAGGACGTGTTTTCAATGCCGGCAACCAGCGCCTGACCACAAGTGAAGTCCGCAACCTGATGCAGACCAATGCAGAAGCATTAAAATTGTATAATGCCGGAAGAAATAAAAAAACATTCGGAAACATCCTGATTGCTGCCGGATCCGGAATGATTGCCGGAAACCTTTTGTACAACCTTACCACCGACAGCGATTCTAAAGTGACCCAGCATAATTTTGGTGCCGGGCAAGTCACTACCGTTGAAAAAGAAAAACAAAAGTTCACAGTAGCCGCCATTGGTCTGGCCGCCATAATTGTGGCCATCCCGATAAAAATAGGCTATACCAAAAAAGTCAAAAAAGCCGTAGATATGATGAATACTGATCTTAAAAATCCAAAACAGGGTTTTATCGAATCTTCTGCTATTATTGCCAATGGCAACGGATTGGGTATTCAGCTTTCCTTCTAAGCACACACTTTTCAATACAAACGATACAACCAGAGCATTTTGCTCTGGTTTTTTTATACAATCCGTTCCTGCCCAATCCAACCAAACCAAAAATATTAACCTATAATTTTATTCAGAATACAATCTAACCGTTAAATAATTCCGCATCCCAAAAATATATTTCCAATATTATCACAAAAAGCTAAAAAATGGTCTCTGTTATTTTTATTTAATCTAAATAAATAAATTTGCAAAGACTTAATTAAATGATTTATGAAGAAAATATACTTACTCTTTACTGTCGTTTTCCTTTCCCAGCTGGATTGTAAAGCACAGTTATTAACGCAAAACAGTGCTGTGTTTACCGGAGTATTTTATGGCGACTGCGTGGCAGCCGACTTTAACGGTGACGGTAAAAAAGAAATGCTGGTAACGGGTGCCTTACCCGGTTATGACAGTTTTACAGCCTTATACGAATTGGGTCCTGACGGATTTGTAATGAATACAGCAAACAATTTTACGCCAATAATGTATTCTGCAGTAGCTGTTGGCGATATCAACAACGACGGACACCTTGACTTTGCCATTACCGGTACCGAGTCTATTAACGAAACCCAGGTTTTTGAAATTTACTATGGCAACGGTAACAATACATTCAGCAAAGTAGCAATACCTTCCATAGTCCCTACCAATTACGGTTCTATCGGATTAGCCGACCTGAATCAGGATGGTCACATGGACATCCTGGTGAACGGTATCAACGATACAGACAGTGTCACCAAAGTGTACTTCCAGACCGGAAATACCGGTGTTTTCGAACCGTCAAACATCAATTTATTAGGAACAAACTTTAGCGCGACCAAAATATTCGATGCTAATTCAGACGGATTACCAGACATATTGGTAACCGGATACAGTACAGCCTATGTACCGGAAACAAAACTATACATCAATCAGGGAAATGGTCAGTTTACCAGCCATAACAGCAGTTTAAACTCGGTTTATTTCTCTTCAATTGATACCGCAGACATTAACGGCGACGGTCATTTAGATATCTTATTATCCGGAATGAGCGACACGTTCGAACCGATACTGCACGCATATTTAAACGACGGAGCCGCACATTTTGCACCAATTGGCTCCTCTTTCTTAGGAACTTATTACGGCAGCTCCCGCTTTATTGACTACAACAACGACGGTCTTCTGGACATCTTTACCATGGGTTCCAATGCTGACGGAGACAACAAACTGGCTTTATACAAAAACAACGGCGACGGAACATTCAGCCAGGATGTTACAAACGCTGCTCCGCTGAATCCTTTAACCATGTCGCGTGCTTTATGCTTTGACTATGACAACGACGGCGATACCGATTTGTTTATCATGGGATATGAAGACAATGATCTGGCAAAATCGATCCTGTACACCAACAATTCCGTTCAGGACTGTACTCCGGTATTCCAATACAATGCCGACAGTAATATGATTACCAATGTTACATTCGGTACGATTAACAATACTTCTCCTTTCCAATCGGGAACAACACCGGTATATGAAGATTTCACCAACATCAGCACACCGGTTATCAAAGGACAAACCTATCCTATCGCAGTAAAAGGGCCATCCAGTTCTTTTCCGAGCGATGTAATGCTATATATCGATTTCAACCAGAACGGCAACTTTAATGATGCCGGCGAAGGTTTCTATATTGGCCAGCTTGCTCCGGCAAATCCGGCAAATGCCAATACCCTAACGGCCAATATTGCTATTCCGGCGAATGCCGCAACCGGAACTACGAAAATGAGAATCATCAAGAATACGAATGTAGCGGCATTGGGCAATCCAGCTGCGCCAAACACCATTAACGATCCTTGTGACACCACATTAAGAGCCGGGCAAACAGAAGATTACAGTATTGCCATTGAAAGCGCTGTGGTTTGCCAGGAACCGGCAGAACCGGTAGGATCATTAGGCTGCGTAACGTTTACTTACCAGGGCAATACGGTTACTTATACTACCGTTAGAGGTGCCGACAGAAACATCTGGCTACAGCAAAACTTAGGAACGCCTGCTGTAGCAACTTCTTCGACCGATGAAAACTCTTTTGGAGATTTATTCCAATGGGGACGTTGGGACGACGGACACCAATTGAGAACTTCTTCAACGGTTTTATCGCCGGCAGCAAACAATCCTTCAGGAATCGGAACCGGAACCCCGAACTTCTTTACATCCGGACCGGCATGGTGGAACGGCAACATTTTGACAGATGAGTGGACTGCCGCAACACCGGCAGCAGCAACCAGCACAAAAGGTTGTGACCCTTGTAAAGCATTAGGTAACGGATGGCGATTGCCAACACAAACAGAATGGGAAGAAATTGCCGTGAAAGAAGTGATTACATCACCCGGAAAAGCGTATGACAGTAATTTAAAACTAACCGTAGGCGGAAACAGAGATACCAGCGGAAATGCTAACTATAAAGGACAAAGAGGTTATTACTGGAGCAGTACCACAAGCAGTATCGGAGCGAAATACTTCTATTTCAGCAGTGCGATAATCAACCCGTCTGCCGGAGGACCACGTGGTCAGGGATCGGCAGTGAGATGTTTCAAACAAGGTACTAATTTAGGCCTGCACGAAACCGCTAAAGCCCGTTTCACGGTTTATCCGAATCCGACAAATACAATCGTAAATATCGATACGGAACAAACGGATATCACTGTAAAAATATTCAACCAGCTTGGACAGCAGATCATCGTTGCAAAATCGAAATCAATCGACCTTTCCAGTCTGGCAGCAGGAATATACATCCTGAAAATAGATGGTGAAAACGGTGAAACCTACTCCCAGAAAGTAGTAAAACAATAAAGGTGAAAGAAAACACCTCAAATAAAAGAGGCTGATTGTACAATCAGCCTCTTGATATTTTATAGCGAGAAAAACGATTATTTTTTCTCTGATTTCATTTTTGAATTCTCTGCTTTAGCATCCGTTTTTTTAGCCTCTTCTTTTTTAGCTTCAGCTTTCATTTCGGTTTTAGCGTGTTTGTGTGTTTTAACTGTTTTTGCTGGTTCAGTTTGAGCGAAAGTCATTGCTGCAGATCCTAGTAATACAGCAACTAGCATTAATTTTTTCATGATATAAAAGTTTTAATGATTAATTTATGAGTCAAAGTTATATCGCGAAAATGAAGCTAAAATGAAGATTTACCCTTCCCTGAAAAATTAACTTTTATTTAGCTTTTTGCCGGTAAATGGAAAAGCAGTGAAAAAGTACTGCCGCTATCCGGCTCTGAGGTTACCGCAATCTCAATATGATGAAAATGCGCTATCGTATGCGCAATAGCCAGCCCAAGTCCTTGTCCTTCCACTTTTAAATTCATCCGGGCAAAACGATTAAAAAGCTTCGAAACCTGTTCCGGATCAATTCCGCAGCCGGTATCGGAAACCGAAAACCGGTATATCCCGGATTCAAAAGCATCCGAAAGAATTATCTTTCCGCCTTCTTTATTATACTTTATAGCATTCACCAGTATATTGAACAGTAAGATATGAATAAGTGTTTTATTCCCCTGGAATGAATAGGACGTACTCATTGTATTTATAACGGTAATGTTCCGGTCCCTGATCCGGTCCTCCAGTTCCAAAAGCAATTCTTCCAGCAATTCCTGCAACGCGATCGTTTCATCGGCCTGAAACTGATTGTTCTCAATCCTCGAAATCAGCAACAGATTGTTGATAATCTTTTTTAAGGTATCCAAAGTCCGAAGCGAACTGACTATTTTGTCGAGCCCTTCATCGTTAATCGATTCGTTTACCAGCAGGTTTTCAAACCGGCTTCTCAGGATCGCGATCGGCGTTAGCAATTCGTGCGACACATTCGCAATAAACTGTTTCTCTTTATTAATAACATCCTGCATTCTGCCCATCATCTGATTCAAGGCCGTATCCAGTTCTTTAAAATCATCGGAATGGGACGGAATCATTTCATAATTAAACGCTTCCGGATTATCAATATACCTGATTTTTCTGTCGATAATACGGTAAAACGGCCGTAGCAGGTAATCAATAAAAAAAGCCTCAAACAAAAAGGTCAGCAAGACCAGACCTATCAGTACGGCTACGGTAAAAGAACGGATCACAAAATACAGATCCTTTACCTGAGCCAGGTTATTCCCTATTTCCAGCAGATATGATTTGCCTTCATATTTAAAAAAATACTGCAGTATGCGGTATTCGTTCTTTTCCTTTTCAATAATTCTGGGTGCCGTTATAAAAACCGTTTTCGGTTCCACCTTTACACTGTCGGGAATACGGGACAGCTGCAAAAACTCGCTGTGCAGGTTGGAAAAACTCGCATAGGTATCGTCCATTGTATTGTTCGACAAAAAATCATTGATCTCCTCATTATTAAGGTTCTTGATAAACTTCTGCTTTTTCTCCGTTAAGCTGGTCGTGATATGCCGGAAAACCACTTTTTCAACCAGTATCGGCAAGGCAAACCACAACACTACAATAAGTGTAATTCTGGTGAGAATACTAAAGGTCGCGATCTGATGTTTAAACTTCATCGGCTGTTCATTCGTTAATGCGATATCCTACATTCCGGACCGTTTCAAACCAATCCAGCTTTTCGTGTTTTTCCAGTTTTTTTCTCAGGTTCCGGACATGCACGTCTATAAAATTAGAATCGGAATTGATTTCCAGTATATCGCCCCAGATATGCTCTGTGAGCTGCAAACGGGTAACCACCCTGTTTTTGTTGAGCACCAGGTACTGAAAAACGTCAAATTCCTTTTTTGTTAAGCTAATCGACTGTTCCCCGTGCCGGACTTTATAATCCTGCAACTGAATCCGGAAACCGTGAATAGGCAGTTCATTCATTGTAAAACCGTGTATCCGGCGGATCACGGCAAACAAACGGGCGCTCAATTCCGTCAATGCAAACGGTTTGGTCAGGTAATCGTCTGCTCCCAGATGAAAACCATTGATCCGGTCATCCAGTTCTCCTCTGGCAGTGATTACAATAATGCCCATCTTCGATTTATTCTTCCGGATGGTTTTTAGCAAATCCAGACCGTCGCCGTCCGGCAGTCCTAAATCCAGCAACATCACATCATATTCGTTTCTGTCAATTTCATCGAGTGCCGCTTTGCAGTTCTTTTTTACCGTACAGATATAGCCGCTATCGGTCAGGAAACGCATAAGCTCCCCGGCTAATTCCTGATGGTCTTCCACAACAATAATATTCATACGGATAATAGCATTAAAATCTATTAAAATTACAGAATAATCCCCATAATAAATGCAGTTGCCAATAAAATTTCCGGGGTATTGAATCCTATAAATATTGGATTCCTTATTTTTACATTCAAATATCATTATCATGTCACAACAAAAACGCCTTTTTCTTCTTGATGCTTATGCATTAATCTTTCGCGGCTATTATGCTTTTATCAAAAATCCCCGCATAAACTCCAAAGGATTAGACACTTCGGCTGTTATGGGATTCATGAATTCCCTGATGGATGTTATTAAAAGAGAAAAACCGGGTTATCTGGCTGTTGCTTTTGACAAAGGCGGAAGTGATTTCAGAAACCAGATGTTTCCGGAATATAAAGCCAATCGTGATGAAACTCCCGAAGCGATAAAAATTGCCGTTCCCTACATACAGGAAATATTAAGAGCCATGCACATTCCCATTATGGAATTACCGGGTTATGAAGCCGATGATCTGATCGGAACACTGGCAAAACAAGCCGAAAAAGAAGGCTATACGGTTTATATGGTTACGCCCGATAAAGATTTTGCACAGCTGGTTTCCGAAAATATTTTCATGTACCGTCCGGCACGAATGGGGAATGATATCGAGATCTGGGGTGTTCCTCAGGTACTTGAAAAATTTGAAATTGAAAGACCGGAACAGGTAATCGACTTCCTGGGCATGATGGGTGATGCTGTCGACAATATTCCGGGACTACCGGGAGTGGGCGAAAAAACAGCCAAAAAATTACTGAAAGAATACGGTTCTATGGAAAACCTCTTGGCCAATACCCATGAGCTGAAAGGAAAAATGAAAGAGAATATCGAAGCCAATGCCGAAAAAGGGATCATGTCCAAAACACTGGCAACGATCCTTTTGGACTGCCCGGTAACTTTTGATGAAAAAGACTTTGAACTGTCCCGTCCGGATGTTGAAAAAACGGAAGCCATATTCCAGGAACTGGAATTCCGGAGAATGAAAGAACAGTTCGACAAACTATTTGCCGACGGATCGGAATTTGACGAAATCAATACCAATAATTTAGAACCTTCGGCATCGACAGTTTCCAAAACCACTCGGAAATCGGCTAAAAACGAAGACCAGTTCTCATTATTTGGTGAAGCGGCTCCGGCCGAAACAGCAGCTGCGGCACACAACAGTTACTACAATACATTAGAAAACACCAGTCATAATTACCAGATTGTACAAGGCGATCTGGGCATTAAACTAATGCTGCAAAACCTGCTACAGCAATCGGAAGTATGCTTTGATACCGAAACAACAGGCCTCGATGCCTTACATGCCGAACTGGTTGGAATTGCCTTTTCTTTCGAAAAAGGAAAAGGATTTTATGTACCGTTTCCGGAAAACCAGGACGAAGCAAAAGCACTGCTTGAAAAACTGCTGCCGTTCTTTGAAAACGAAAACATTACCAAAATAGGGCAAAACCTGAAATACGATTTAAAAGTATTGTCCAATTATGATGTGGTTGTAAAAGGAAAACTTTTTGACACCATGATTGCCCATTACCTGATCAATCCGGATATGCGTCACAACATGGACGTACTGGCGGAAACCTATTTAAAATATTCGCCGAAATCCATTGAAACCCTGATTGGTAAAAAAGGAAAAAATCAAAAATCCATGCGCGATGTGGAACTGGAAGACGTTAAGGAATATGCTGTGGAAGATGCCGATATTACGTTGCAGCTAAAAGAACTATTCTCGGAACAGCTGGATAAAACAGGTACTAAAAAACTGTTTGACGACATTGAAATCCCATTGGTTACCGTTCTGGCAGCTATGGAACGCGAAGGAATCCGTCTGGATGTTGATTTTCTGAAATCGCTATCGAAAGAACTGGATAACGATATTAAAGTTTTTGAACAGCAAATCTATGAAACTGCCGGGGAGAAATTCAACCTGGCTTCTCCGAAACAATTAGGAGATATCCTTTTCGATAAATTAAAGATTGGCGGAGCCAAACAAAAGAAAACCAAAACCGGACAATATGCAACCGGTGAGGAAGTACTGAGCTACCTTGCCAACGAACATGAAATTGTCAAAAACATTCTGGACTGGCGCCAATTGGTTAAACTTCAGAACACCTATATTGATGCGTTACCAAACCAGGTAGACAAAGTAACCCAGCGGGTGCATACTGATTATATGCAAACGGTTGCCGCAACCGGCCGATTGAGTTCGAACAATCCGAACCTGCAAAACATTCCGATCCGTACCGAAAGAGGCCGTCAGATCCGGAAAGCTTTTGTAGCAAGAGATGAAAACTACACACTGGTTTCTGCCGATTACTCTCAGATAGAACTGCGCATTATCGCGGCCTTAAGCGGAGAACAAAACATGATCAATTCGTTCCGGAACGGAGAAGACATTCACGCTTCCACAGCTGCAAAAGTATTCAACGTGCCTCTGGAAGAAGTAACCCGCGAACAGCGTAGCCATGCCAAAACCGTTAACTTCGGGATCATATATGGTGTATCTGCTTTTGGTTTGAGCAATCAGACCTCTCTGAGCCGTTCCGAAAGTAAGGAACTTATCGACACCTATTACCAGACCTATCCAAGACTGAAAGCCTATATCCAGGAACAAATGGAATTTGCCAGAAATCACGGTTATGTACAAACCGTTTTGGGCAGACGCCGTTATTTAAAAGACATCAATTCTGCGAATGCCGTTGTGAGAGGTGCCGCCGAACGAAATGCCGTTAACGCCCCTATTCAGGGTAGTGCTGCCGATATTATCAAGATAGCGATGATTAATATTCACAAACGCCTGATTGCCGAAAACTGGAAAAGTAAAATGCTGCTGCAGGTACACGATGAGCTTGTTTTTGACGTGCACAACAGTGAACTGGAGAAAATTCAGCCAATGATCAAACACGAAATGGAGAACGCTTTTATACTCGAAGTTCCTTTGGAAGTAGAATTAGGTCACGGAAAAGACTGGCTACAAGCCCATTAGAACAATCCCTTGCCGTTTCCCAATTATTTCATACCATATCATCAAAAAATTAATATTTAATAAAAGATTTTGCTAATTTTAATACGGTTCAACAAACATATTATTAATAGCAAAATCTTTTACTTTGAAGATATTAAAGCCTATTCTCTATTTTTCGATTTTTAATCACCCTCTGAAATTAGAGGAAATCTATTCTTTCTCCGATCATGAGAACAGAAATGATTTTGACTGCGAAATAGAACAGGCTTTAGCAAGCGGAATCATCACCAAAACCGATTCCTACTACCATATCAACCTGACTTCCGAACACATTAAAAGACGCGAAACCGGGAACCGGAATGCCGTCAAAGCACTGGGAACCGCACAAAAAAAAGCCCATTTTATCAGTTCGTGGTTTCCTTTTGTAGAAGCCGTTGCCATTTCCGGATCGCTTTCAAAAGGATATTTTGACAGCAAAAGCGATATCGACTATTTTATAATCGTTAAACCGGAACACCTCTGGACCTGCCGGACTTTCCTGGTAGCCTATAAAAAATTATTCCTGTTCAATTCCAGGAAATATTTCTGTATGAATTACTTCATTACAGCCGACAATCTTGAAATAGAAGAAAAAAACAGGTTTACAGCCACCGAAATTGCTACTTTAGTACCGTTACACGGAAAAGAAATGCTGACCGCTTTTTTTGAACAGAACCGCTGGGTAACCGACTATTTTCCAAACCATCAGAAAAAAGACGCAGAAATAAAACCCGTTGTTAAAAAACGAATTGTCCGCGCCGTTGAAAACCTGCTTTCCGGTTCCTTTGGAAAGAAAGTAGAGAAAATGACCTTTACCACTACTTTTTCATTTTGGAAAGTGAAATTCGAGAAAAAACTGGCTTCCGAATTTTCCATCGCTTTCAAATCATCAAAAAGAGTGTCCAAACACCATCCTTCCAATTTTCAGAAAAGAGTCATTGACGCTTTAAACCGGAAATACGAAGAATTATATACCGCACACAATATCCAATTAACCAAAGAACATGTCTAACATCCTTTTTTCGCATTCTTATTATTACAGGCTGGATCCGAAGCAATGGAAAAACAAAACGCCTTTTCCGCCTTTGGGAACGCTTTATGCAGCTTCGTTAATGCGACAGAACGGCTATAAGGTTGACTTGTTCGACACCAATTTATTAGACAGTCCGCTGTCTGTCATTCCCAAATTACAACAGTTTCAGCCCGATTACCTGGTTATTTATGACGACGGTTTCAATTACCTGACCAAAATGTGCCTCACTAAAATGAGAGAAGCCTGTTTTGAAATGATCGCCATCGGGAAACAACATCACGCCATTGTGATTGTCTGCAGTTCCGATTCGACGGATCATTATGAAAAATACCTGGAAAAAGGCGCCGATTATATTCTACAGGGTGAAGGCGAATACAGCCTGCTGGAGCTTATAAAAGCTTTAGACAGCAAACAAACGGCTGCCAGCCTGAACGGGATTATTTTTAAAGATCCCGACACGCAGCACACCCGTATAAACCCCAAAAGAACAGTTATTCAGCACCTGGACGAATTGCCGCAGCCGGCATGGGACCTGGTAAATATTCCTGACTATAAAGCCATCTGGCAAAAAAGCAAATATCCTTTTACCCTGAATATTGCCACCACCAGAGGCTGTCCGTATAAATGCAACTGGTGTGCCAAGCCAATTTACGGCAATCGCTACAATGCCCATTCGCCGGAATATATCGTGCAGCAGATCGCTTATTTAAAAGAACAGTTCGGGGTTTCCCGATTCTGGATGTGCGATGACATTTTCGGATTAAAGCCCAATTGGGTACAGGAATTCGGAAAAGAACTGGACAGGCAGAAAATCACCATCCGCTACTACATACAGAGCCGGGTGGATTTATTATTAAAAGAAGATACGATTTCTGTCCTGGCAAAATCCGGTCTGGAAGAAGTATGGGTAGGTGCCGAAAGCGCTTCCCAGAAAATCCTGGATGCGATGGACAAAGGCACTACGGTAGCCCAGATATATGAAGCGACCCGATTGCTCAAAAGCAAAAAAGTGAGCGTGGCGTTCTTTCTCCAGTTTGGCTACCTGACCGAAAACCAGCAGGACATTCAAAAAACCATTGCGATGGTTAAGGAACTGCTGCCGGACAATATTGGCATTTCGGTATCCTACCCGCTTCCGGGAACGAAATTTTACGACAAGGTTAAAGATGACCTGAAACTCAAATCCAACTGGTCCGATTCTGATGATTTAGACATGATGTTTCACGGCACCTACTCTTCCGAATATTACCGGAAACTGCAACGCCTGGTGCATAAGGAATACCGCATCAGTCAGGGCATCAGTTTTCTGAAAAATATATTTAACGATTCCGTAAACCGGACACAACTCAAATCCATATTAAAATTAGGGTATTATATCCCCAGTACCTATATTGATCGTTACCGGATAAAAGCATTGGCAAAATCATGAAGGCAACATTCGACATAGCCGCATCAACCTATGATGTAACGTTTACCAATACGGTCATTGGCAAATTACAGCGCAGTTATGTTTACGGTCACCTCAGCAATTGCTTAAACAACCAATCTGTCCGGTCTGTTCTGGAAATAAACTGCGGTACCGGTGAAGATGCGTTCTGGCTTGCCGGGCAAGGTTACCGGGTTACGGCTACCGATATTTCGGAGAAAATGATACAGGTTGCCCAACAAAAAAAGCAGGCTGAGAATATCACTTTCCGCCAGGCCGACATTAATGCGTTGCCGGCGGTTTTCCCTTCGTCACAATTTGATTGTATCTTTTCCGATTTTGGCGGTTTAAACTGTTTGTCGCCCGGAGAATTAAAGAATTTCTTTGCTAATGCAGCATCCTTATTGCCCCGAAACGGAAGCCTGTTTCTGGTGATCATGCCCAAAAACACCCTTTGGGAGCAGGGCTATTTTCTTTTAAAAGGGCAATCCGGCAATGTTTTCCGCAGAAAACAGGAAAAGGTTCTTGCCAATGTGGACGGAGAAAAGATTGCCACCTATTATTATAATCCAAACGATATTAAAAAACTGTCGGAAGAACATTTTACCATAACCACGGTAAAACCGGTTGGGTTGTTTGTTCCGCCTTCTTATCTGGAAACATTCATAAGCGGTAAGCCCAAAACAACCGCCTTACTGAACTATCTGGAAAACAAGGCAAAGAACCTCAGCTTTACCGCCCGTTATGCCGACCATTATTTTATAGCATTACAAAAGCGATGAGTATTCTGCTGACACATGGGTACTATCTTACCGATGACCCGAAAGAACAGAAAATAATGAAGCCCTATCCGCCGTTAGGGCTGCTCTATATTTCTGCCTATTTGTTAGAACGCGGCATCGACAACAAAGTGTACGACAGCACTTTCTATACCCAAACAAAACAGCTTCGCTTTATTGCCGGAATGCAGCCGAAGGTCATTGCGATCTATACCAATCTGATGACCAAAATTGAAGTCATTCAGTTGATCCGGATCTTGCTTACCGATTCCCGCTACGGATTCCCGAAAATCATACTGGGCGGTCCGGACATTACCTATAACTGTGAGAACTACCTGAATACCGGGGCTCATTTCCTGATCATTGGCGAAGGAGAAGAAACCGCATACCAGCTCTACAATGCGATCATGGACAACACCGGTTATTCCGGTATTGACGGCATTGCCTATCTGGAAAACAATGTCGTAGTTAAAACCAAAGCCCGGACAAAGTTCAAAGAGCTTAACGAATTGCCGATACCCAACCGGGAAGCCGTTCCTATTGAAAAATATTTAGAAACCTGGAAAACAAATCACGGCAAAAGCTCGATGACCATTTCCACCCAGAGAGGCTGCCCTTACACCTGCAAATGGTGCAGTACGGCCGTTTACGGGCAAAGCTACCGCAGAAGGCCGGCACAGCAGGTTGCGGCAGAAATGCTGCTGTTAAAAGAAAAATACAATCCGGACAGCATCTGGTTTGTAGACGATGTATTTACCGTGAGCCACAAATGGCTGACGGAGTTTCACGATGAGGTCATTGCCCAAAAGGCGGTTATTCCTTTTGAATGCATCACCCGTGCCGAAAGACTCAACGATGCGATATTGACCCTCTTGAAAGAAGCCGGCTGCTACCGGATCTGGATTGGCGCCGAAAGCGGTTCGCAGAAAATAATCGACCTGATGGACCGCCGTGTTGATGTTAACGTCGTAAAAGAAGCCATACAGAAAACAAATGCACTGGGTATCGAAACCGGAACGTTTATTATGGTGGGCTATCCGGGTGAAGACAAAACCGATATTTACAAAACCATTCAATATTTAAAAGAAGCCAACCCGACAGAATATACCATAACGGTGGCCTACCCGATTAAAGGGACATCCCTTTATGACGAGATCGAAAGCGATATTACCATCAAACCGGACTGGGAAACCTCAACCGACCGGCAAATTGATTTTAAAAGAACCTATTCCCGGAAATTCTATGATTATGCCGTGAGCAAAGTGGTTAACGAAGTCGAATTTTACCGCGAGCTCATTAAAAAGGAAAACAGGAATCCCGTTAAGATTTTAAAGCTGAAGGTAAAATCCCTTTTGGCCGGAGGACTAATGATGATTAGCAAATAGTATAAACAGACACTGATGATAACGGAAAAAGCCGAAGCAAAATACCTGATCTGTATTATAGCATTGTACTTTGCTGTAAGCCTTATTGGTATTCTCCATCATGAGCTCTGGCTGGACGAAGCACATCACTGGCTGTTGGCACGGGATAGCAGCAGTTTTTCGGAATTGTTGCAAAACAGGAAAAACGAAGGGCATCCCGTTGCTTGGAACATACTCCTTTTTATGATTAGCCGTTTTACTGCAAATCCGTTCTGGATGCAGTTTTTTCATATTGTTGTATCCACTATTGCCGTTAGCGTTTTTGTAAAGAAAGCCCCTTTTTCATTGGTCTTTAAAACCCTTTTTATTTTCGGGTATTTCTTCCTGTTCGAATACAACATTATCAGCCGGAATTATAACATCGGGATATTATTCCTGTTTTTAGCCTGCAGCATTTACAGGCAGCGAAACGAAAAGTTCACGCTGTACTGCCTGTACCTCATCATCGCGGCAAATATTCATCTTCTGTTTGCAACAATCAGCTGTGCGCTGCTGCTGACCTTTATCTATGAAAACAGAAAAATAAAAACGACGCATTATTGGGGATATACGATATTCTTTTTAGGATTGCTGCTGCTATTCATACAGGTAGTCCCTTCCGATCTGCATGCTTTTGAGCGGAGAGTAGCCGACATTCCTTTCTATGAAAAATTCATCAAAGGTTTTATCTCGCTGTTCAAAGGCATCGTCACCATCCCTGACTTTAGCACCATTCATTTCTGGAATTCCAACTGGATTGTAAACACAAGCAAAACGCTGGCTTTATTAGTAGGTGCTTTACTCTATTTCCTGCCGCTATTGTTTTTCTACAAAAGAAAAAATACGCTATTCTTTACCTATACCGCCTTAATTGGCGTGCAGTTCTTTTTCTTCGTTACCCAGACAGGTGCCACGCGGTTTGACGGAATCACCTACCTCATTATTATCATTGCCTTATGGATCGACCGCTATTATCAACAGGCCGGAGCTTCCGGAAACATTACGGTACAGCTGTTAAAAAAAACAACTGTTTACACAATATTGATCATTCAGTTTTGCAGCGGTATCCTGGCCTGTACCATCGATTATAAAGAACCTTTTTCCTCCGGTAAAGCCGTAGCCGGTTTTTTAAACCGGAACAAACTGTCCCATCTGGAAGTGGTAACCCTGTTTTGTGAAGGAACCATCATCGCGCCTTACCTGAATCAGAAACCTTATTTTGTTTGCCAGAAAAGCCGTCAGAGTTTTTGCGACTGGAGTTTCCGGTGTGACACGCAGCTTTCCGGCGAACAAATCCTTACGATACTCTCGGCCGATACAAACATCAGCACGCCTTTTATCTTTATCAGCAAAAAAAACATCCTTGAAAATCCGGCCAGCATCAGCGACCGGCATCATTTAAAAGTGGAGCAATTAACAAAACTACAGGAAGCTATTGTCCGGAATACCGATTATTACCTTTACAAGATTAGCAATACCCGCCATAACCCGCAACAACAATGAAAAAAATAATACTCCTTTTTAGCTTTATATTCCTCTCCTGTGTTAGTGAGACCTATTCGGATCTATTGGAAACCAACGACCCGTCCTTATTCCTGAAATGGAATAAAGCTTATGAAAATGACGACATCCACACTTCCGTTATCGGCCTGAAATGGGCATTATCCTATATAGGCGCCAAACTGCCTGCCAATGCTAATGGTATAACCGCCAGCGGCAATCGCATTGCGATAGATCTAAACAAACTGGGGTTTTCCGAAAATGCAAAAAACAAACTCCATCAGCTGCATGAAACTTTAAAAAACACTCCCGAATACCAGCTTACCGGCACAATCGACTTAGGACGGTATGTATCGCTGCTTTTAGGATCATCCGAACATTACTATAAAATTGCCGGAGTACCGGAAAATCTGAATACACTTCTTAACAAGTACACCCTAAAACCCGAAAAAGGATATGTAAACGATTCGGGCGTTTCACTGGAGCACCGGATAATCCGGTTTTCAGAACAAAACGGCTTAAACCAGTTGTTTGTTTCTTCCGAAATTAATCCGGCAGACGGAACGGTACTGGAATATGAAACAATAGAACTACTGGAAAACGGGCAATTGCGCTTTGGCATTTTTGACCCGAACGGACAGCGAAAAAACAATGCCGATCCGGCACACTCAAATGCCGGCAAACCAGCCAAATGCATGTGGTGTCATGAATCCTCCATACAGCCGCTTTTTAGTATTCAGAACAATTACAACGGCTATCTGTCCTATAATGATTTCCAGAATACCCTGCTCAATTACAGGGTTTCCCATAATGCGATAAAGAACAGCCTGTCCGGTGAGATTGATTTTTCCCAGACCCAGCAGCACACCTTAACAGAATTGTTATATATTTCCTTTATGGAACCTTCTGCCGAAAGGCTAAGCCTCGAATGGAATCTCCCGCTGGCTGAGGTGCAAAGCAGGTTATCGGGACTCACAACACATGTGTATCCGGAATTTCCTTTCCTGGGCAATCTGTACAACCGGAAAGACGTTGAAGCGCTGGCTCCTTTTCAGGGACTGGCGGTTTCCGATCATGTAAGGGAGCAGTCTCCGAATGAAGTCAATTATATCAACTGATTATGGTAAACAATAAAAAAATAATAGTTGTCCTTCCGGCTTACAATGCCGCAAAAACCATTGAACGCACCTACAGCGAAATCCCTTTTGATATCGTAGACGACATCATTTTAACAGACGATTTCAGTAAGGACGACACTATTGCCGTTGCCAAAAAGTTAGGAATACAGCACATTATTGCCCATGACCGCAACAAAGGATATGGTGCCAATCAGAAATCCTGCTATAAAAAAGCATTAGCCTTGCAGGCCGATATCATCATCATGCTGCATCCCGATTACCAGTACACGCCAAAACTGATCCCTTCGATGGTAAACATGGTCGTTACCGATCTGTATGATGTGGTACTGGGATCCCGTATTTTAGGCAAAGGTGCCTTAAAAAACGGCATGCCTTTTTATAAATACATAGCCAACCGGCTGCTCACCTTTTTTCAGAATCTGCTTATGAACCAGAAATTATCGGAATATCATACCGGATACCGCTGTTATAAAGCGTCGGTTTTACAGCAGATTGATTTTGAAAAGAACTCAGACGATTTTGTGTTTGACAATGAAATACTGGCGCAGTGCTGTTTTACCAATGCTCGGATTGGTGAAATTTCCTGCCCAACACATTATTTTGAAGATGCATCGTCCATTAATTTTAAGCGAAGCGTTATTTATGGCCTCGGTGTGCTGAGGGTTTCTTTTAGCTATGCCCTGCAAAAAACCGGTTTGTTTTCATTTTCAATTTTTAACCGGTCATGAAAGCACTAACAGGAAAATACTACGGTCTGTTGCCACTGCTATTGTTGTGCGGTTTTTATATTGTTAAAGCCACCGGTTTTTCGTTGCATGATTTCGGGAATTACTATTTCGGGGGCTATTTCTTTGCTCAGGGAACGTTTACTGCCGACATGTACTTTCCTTATATTTTTAACCGGGACATTGCCGCTTTAGGATATGAATCCCTTTTTTTAAGTTATGCGCCCAATACGCCGTTCCTGACTCTTCTCTTTTATCCGTTTCATTTTTTAGATCCTTTTACCGCCAAGCTCATATTCAACCTGCTCAGTACCTTTTTATTCCTGTACAGTACCAGCCGGCTTGTCGCTTTTTATAAGATCAAACCCGTTTATGCCGCTATCATACCGGTACTTTTCTTCCTTCCGGTTAAAAACAACCTGTTATTCGGTCAGTTATATTTTTTATTATTCTTTCTGTTAGCCGAAGGATGGCTCGCTTATGAAAAAAAACAGCTGTTCCGGATGAGTTTGTTTTGGAGCATGGCCGTTTTGATTAAGGTCTTCCCGGTAATGCTAATTGCTTTCCTGCTGTTTAAAAAAGCTTATAAACCGGCTGCATACCTTATTTTTTGCTGTGCCCTCTTAACAATAGGTTCCGTACTGTTAAACGGTGTTGAGGTCTGGTTTTTCTTTTTTGAAAAAGTACTTCCAAAAGCTTCGAACGGCGAAATAGCAACTGCTTTTGTAGACAATTACCAATCGGTTTATATGTTTCTGAAACGTATCTTTATTACCGACGCCATCGAAAATCCCTACCCGGCAGTCAATAACCCGTTTCTGTTTCACTTACTGTTAATGAGTTTTAAGCTTGGCCTGGTATTCACGGGGTACTACATAACCCAAATAAAAAAGAATACGCTTTTTGTTTTTTCCTATTGGATCATCATCATGCTGCTGCTTTCTCCCTATGGCAGCACCTATACGTTTATACTGCTGCTTTTTCCGTTTTTTAGTATTGTGAATACCAACAGCAGTCCTATCGTAAAATGCGGCTTTATACTATTGCTTTGCGGCAGCTGCAACTGGCCATTACAATTTTTCACAAACAGTGTCTTTCCGGTCAGCTACTGCCGTTTATTACTATTCCTGTTGTTTTTTATACTATACCTGCTTTCCGAAAAAAGTACCGTCAACTGGAAATGGAGTCCGCTCATTTTAGTACTGGCCGCCGGGATGAGCTATTACAGCATCCATACCATGCGCCCTGCAGACGCAACGGGGCTGCTACCTGCAAAAAGCCCGGTTCTTATTTATAAATATACCATTGCCGATAACCGGCTGACTTATTATTACTGGAATGAAAATGGTGAAAACCGGATGTCCATACCGTTAGCTGCATCAAAAACGGCTGAGGCAACGATCCGGAACAACCAGATTTACCACAATGGCAAACAGCTCACTTATGGCAACGACAATAAAACCAATGCCCTACTAGTCAATAACAAAACCCTGATCTATTTATCCGATTACAACCGAGGAATTGGTTTTTATACCTTACGGGTACTAAAAACAGAGTAACCTCAAGCAGCTTTTCACCCTAAAACAAAAACGGAATTGGCCACAAAAATAAACCCTAAGCTATTACATATATCCAGCAATACCATCCGGCAGCTGATCATCTCAGCTTTTGGCATGGCGGTTCCTTTCCTGGTTATTCATTTTTCGCAAAAAGAAATATGGGGTGCTTTTGTTTCCATACTGCTGTACACGCTGTTCACCGTCCAGATCATCAATTGGGGCAACAAAGAATATTTACTCCGGCTGTTCAGCCTGCTTCCGAATAAGATCAAAAAGAACTATTCCGGAATATTATACACCCGCCTGCCTTTTGTATTCCTGTTTTCGGCAGGCAGCATGTTTTTCTTTCCGCTGCCTTACACCTTCTATATTTTTATCTGGATACTCGGGCGTTACTTTAATCATTCCACAGAAGCACTGGTGGTGTATGAAAAGAAATTCAATGCTTCCATTAGTATTGAATGCATCGGCTTCCTGATTTTTCTTCTTCCTTTTTATGTTTTGAAAAACGATTTCGGAATCTATTCACTGCTGGTCAGCTATAGCTTTTATCAGTTTGTAAGAGGCCTGCTGTACTTTTTGTTATTCAAAAAATACCTTTCCGTGAAAAACATGAAAATGGATTTTTCCTATTTTAAAACAGCGCTGCCTTTTTTCCTGCTATCCGTTCTGGGTTTCTTTACTTCCAAAATAGATGTGTATTTAGTGGACTATTTCGAAAACAAAACCGTGATTGCCAATTACCAGATCATCAACAGTCTTCTGGTTTTTGCCATGTCGCTGGCCGCTTTTATCTATGCCCCTTTCACTAAAAACATTTACCGCAATAACGAAACGGTCATTTTAAAAATCCAGCGAAAACTCCAATTATTAGGGCTGCTGCTCGTTCCCTGCGCGCTGGCCGTTATTTACCTGATCGTACACTATTATCTCAGACTCAGGCTTTCCTTCTGGTTTTATGGTATTGCTTTTTTATACATTTATCCCTCTTTTAGCTATGGCATTAAAATTGTGGAACTCTTCAAAATATACAAAGAAAAAAGCGTTATAAAAATTTTACTGGTTGGTGCCGTTGTTAATGCGGTTGTATCGACAATATTGCTATATTTAAACCACGGAATGACCGGTGCGCTTTTGGGTGCCGCAATTGCGCAGATTATCATATTACTGATTACCGACAAAACAACACTATTCCGATAAGTTGAAAAAGAATAAAGTCATATTATTCAATCCGAGAAGTGCTAACGGAAAGCACCGCATTCCCAATTCTATATTACAGGTTGGTGCCTCCATTCATGGGCTTTATGATTATGTGTTTATAGACGGAAATCTGGAAAAAGACCCGTGGAAAACCATTGAAAACTATCTTAAAACCGGCGAATTCAAATACTTCGGAGCAACGGTCATGCCCGGTCCGCAATTGCGGCAGGCGATTCCGTTTACCAAAAAAATAAAAGAAACATTTCCGGATATCATAACCGTCTGGGGCGGCTATTTTGCTTCCAATCAATACAAAGTAGCGCTAAATTCCGGTTATGTGGATTATATTATTAACGGTCCCGGCGACAGAACTTTTCCCGAGCTGATTCAGGCAATCGAGAATGAAGCGACCGACCGTGTCGTACTCATCAAAAACCTTATCTATAAAAACCCGGAGAACAATATTACCAAAACGGCCGTTGAAGCCTTACTGGATCAGGACACACTGCCGAAGTTTCCGTATGAATACCTCAATACGTTTTATCCGGTCAGAAACTATCTGGCCAAGACATTCATGGGAAACAAAACCTTGTCCTACCATTCCAGCATGGGCTGTCCGTTTTCCTGTTCGTTCTGTGCCGTTGTCCCTATCTACAATGCCCGGTGGAAAGGCATGTCGGCTTCCCGTATTTATGAAGACGTACAGTATTTCAAGGAAAAATACAACATTGACGCCATCGAATTTCACGACAATAACTTTTTTACCTCTAAAAAGAGAGTACTCGAATTTTCCGAGCTCATTTTAAATGACAACATCAGCTATTGGGGCGAAGGAAGGATCGACACGATCAACATGTATTCGGACGATGAACTCCGGCTGATGCGTAAGGCAGGCTGCAAAATGATCTTTTTAGGTGCCGAAACCGGTAACGATGAGATACTCAAACAAATGAATAAAGGCGGTACCCAATCCGGAAAGATGATTAAGGATTTTGTATTGCGGATGAAAAATGTCGACATCGTACCGGAACTTTCCTTTGTACTGGGAATGCCCGCTGCAACAGAAAAACAGGTTTACGACCAGATTGTATGGGACATCAACTTTATACGGGAAATAAAAACCATTAACCCCAAAGCCGAAATCATAATTTACCTGTACAGCCCGGTTCCTACAGAAGGTTCTGAACTGTATCAGCAGATACTCGATGCCGGATTTTCCTTTCCGGAGCACCTGGAAGACTGGATCTCGCCAAGCTGGGAAAATTTCGACCTGCGCAAAAATCCGCTGACTCCATGGTTAAAACCATATATGATCGATACCATTAAAAACTTTGAAACGGTTTTAAACGGTTATTACCCCACCGCTTCCGATTTCAGGATCAGGGGCTTAAAAAAACAATTGCTGCAAACCATCGCCGGACTGCGGTACAAAACCGGATTTTACCAATATCCTTATGAAATCAAGGCTCTTCATAAAATATGGAAATACCGCCAACCGGAAATTGAAGGATTTTATTCGGAATAATGAGAAAGCTAATTCAAAAAATAGTCAGCCCTTTTCTGAAAAAAGCGAGTGCTTTATACCTTTCCAAACCCCGGAAATACCATTATAAAAATATCACTGTAAAGGTAGTACCAACAGTGTTCCCGCCTTTTATCACGATCAGTACCAAATTGCTGCTGCAATTTATCGAACCCCTGCCTTTAGCAAACAAAACCTTTCTGGAACTCGGCTGCGGCTGCGGCATTATTTCCATTTTAGCAGCAACAAAAGGAGCGGTTGTAACGGCAACCGATATCAATACCGCCGCACTTGAAGCCTTACGGCAAAACAGCTGCCGGAATGCCGTTTCGATAAACATACTGCATTCCGATTTATTTCAAAATCTGAAAGACCACGCTTTTGACTATATCGTCATCAATCCGCCATACTACCCGAAAACACCACAGAATATAGCTGAAAATGCCTGGTATTGCGGCGAGAATTTCGACTACTTCGAACAGCTTTTCGCCCAGTTAAAACCTTATTTAACTCCGGCAAACAAAACCTATATGATCCTGTCCGAAGATTGCGAACTGGATACCATCACTAAAATAGCGGCCGGAAACAGCCTCCGGATGCAGTGCATTCACACGGAAAAAGTCTTCAAAGAAGAAAACTATATTTTTGAAATTGACCGGCAATAATTTTTGACGTAACTTTCGGGTGTAATAAGAAACCCATTCCGAAAGCCCTTTTTTATGAAAAAAGCAATCGTATTTTTCCTTTTCCTGTTTTCAGTAACCGTTGTGGCACAGGAGAAAACACGCTTCAATAAAATTGACAGCCTGCTCACCTATCTTAATGATAACAACAGGTTTATGGGCGCTTTGACCATTCAGGAAAGCGGAAAAGTCGTTTTTGAGAAAAATTACGGATATGCCGATGCAGAATCTAAGACAGTGGCAAATCCGGACACCAGATACAAAATCGGTGCTATTACAAAAATGTTTACGGCAACGATCATCTTCCAGTTAATAGACGAAAAACGACTGACCTTAGATACCAAACTATCCAAATTCTATCCGGAAATACCCAATGCCGACAAGATCACTATCGGGCAGCTGCTGAACCACAAAAGCGGACTGTTCAATTATACTAACGATCCGGATTTTAAAACCTATTCCCAGACACCGCAGACAAAAAAACAAATGCTGAAACGGATCGCTTCCCGTGAGCCGGTTTTTGAACCGGATACCAGAGCAGAATACAGCAATTCCAACTACCTTTTGTTAGGTTATATTATCGAATCGCTGACCGGGAAAAGTTATGGCGACAATGTCGCTTTCCGTATAGCAAATAAAATAGGTTTAAAAAACACCTACTATCCTAAAAAGAACGGAACCGCAAAAGATGAAGCGTTCTCCTATACTTTTACCAACAATCAGTGGACCAGAACAGCCGCCTGGGATCCAAGTACTATTGGCGCCTCAGACGCTTTAATTTCCACACCTTCCGATTTAACGCAATTCATTAATGCCCTGTTTAACGGAACCCTGATAAAACCGGCTTCCCTTGCCCAGATGACCGAAATGGAGCATGGCTATGGAAAAGGAATACTGCAATTCCCTTTTGGCGATAAAAAATTCCTGGGACATAACGGAAGCATCGAAAGTTTCAAATCCAGCCTCGGGTATCACGCCAGTGAAAAGCTTGCCTTTTCGCTTATCATAAACGGAAACAACTATAACGAAAACGATATTACGATTGGTATATTGAGCATTTACTACAAACTGCCATACCGTTTCCCGAACTTAAAAACCGTGGCCGTAGCCGAAAAGACCTTAAAATCATACGAAGGAATTTACAGTTCAAAACAAATTCCGCTCAAACTGACCATCAAATTAGAAAACGGGCAGCTATCCGGACAGGCTACCGGGCAAAATCCGTTTCCGCTGAATGCGATCAGCAATACGGAATTTATTTTTGACCCTGCCGGAATAGAAATTCTTTTTAAAGAAAAAGGCTTACTTTTGAAACAGGGCGATGCGAAATACAATTTTATGAAAGAGTAATCCCAAAAAAACACACTTTTCTGCAGCTTTTAGCCCGATTCTTTTCCAAAAAAGATTTTATTTTAAAAATGCAGCTCCCAAATCATCGCAAATTCTGCAATAACACAACTGATTATCAATCAATAAAATATTATTAGACTAGCATTTGTATTTAAAATAATTTATTGTACTTTTGCAACCCCTTTATTGGGGATGGAATGTTTAATTAAAATAAATTATTGTGAACAATTTAAGCTACAAGACAGTATCAGCTAACAAAGCAACTGCTCAAAAAGAGTGGATCGTTGTGGATGCTGAAGGTCATAACTTAGGTCGTTTTGCTTCAAAAGTAGCAATGCTTTTAAGAGGTAAATACAAGCCAAGTTATACACCGCACGTGGACTGTGGAGATAACGTAATTGTTATCAACGCAGAAAAAATCAACCTAACAGGTAACAAACTTGAGGATAAAACATATATCCGTCACACAGGTTACCCAGGTGGTCAAAGAAGTTTATCTGCTAAAGTAATGCAACAAAAAAATCCTGCATTATTAGTAGAGAAAGCTGTAAAAGGAATGTTACCTAAAAACAAATTGGGTGCAGAATTATTCCGAAATTTAAATGTATATGTAGGTTCTGAGCACAAACATGATGCACAACAACCTAAAACCGTTAACTTAAACGATCTAAAGTAATGGGAGTTATTCACAAAATCGGTAGAAGAAAAACCGCTGTTGCTCGTGTATATGTTACAGAAGGAACTGGAAACATCACAGTAAACAAAAAAGAATTTACAACTTACTTCCCAACGGCTACATTACAGTACAAAGTTATGCAACCTCTAACATTAACAGAGAATGCTTCTAACTTTGACGTAAAAGTAAATGTATACGGTGGAGGAACAACTGGTCAGGCTGAAGCTGTACGTATGGCTATTGCAAGAGCAATGTGTGAAGTTGAAGCTGAAAACAGAGCTATCTTAAAACCAGAAGGATTACTAACAAGAGATCCTCGTATGGTTGAGCGTAAGAAATTCGGTCAGAAGAAAGCTCGTAAGAGATTCCAATTCTCTAAACGTTAATATTTATTTATTATTAAAAAAACTAAGTTTTTGTTGCTCTCCTATTGAGGTAGGAATTAGTTTAGCATCTAAATGGCTGAGACCTGAGCTTCAGCATCCCAAGGGACTGATGAAATCGCTACTCTACCATTGCTAATACAACAGAACGTAAACTATTACAAAATGGCAAACAAAGTAGAAGTTAAAGAATTACTAGAAGCAGGTGTTCACTTTGGACACATGACTAGAAAATGGGACCCAAACATGGCTCCTTACATCTATATGGAGCGTAATGGTATTCACATTATCAATCTATATAAAACTGCAGCTAAAATCGAAGAAGCGAATGAAGCTTTGAAAAAAATCGCTGCATCTGGTAGAAAAGTCCTTTTCGTTGCTACCAAAAAACAAGCAAAAGATATCGTTGCAGAAAAAGCTACGGCTGCTAACATGCCTTTCATCACAGAAAGATGGCCAGGTGGTATGTTAACCAACTTCGTTACTATCCGTAAAGCTGTTAAAAAAATGGCTTCTATCGATAAAATGAAGAAAGACGGTACTTTCATGACATTATCTAAAAAAGAACGTTTACAGGTAGATCGTCTTCGTGCAAAACTTGAGAAAAACTTAGGTTCTATTGCAGACATGACTAGATTACCAGCTGCGTTGTTTGTAGTGGATATCAAAGCGGAACACATCGCTGTAAAAGAAGCACAAAAATTAAACATTCCAGTTTTTGCTATGGTAGATACCAACTCTGACCCACGTCAGGTTGACTATGTTATCCCGGCTAACGATGATGCTTCAAAATCAATCGACAAAGTTTTATCTTTAGTAAGTGGTGCTATCATTGAAGGTCTTTCTGATAGAAAGTCTGACAAAGACGAGCAACCAGCTGGAGAAGTAGCAGCTGCTCAAACAGAAGCTACAACTACTGCAACTGAAGAATAAAAATAACATTATGATAAAGTCGTTGTGCTGGTGGTTGCTTACTTTTGGAGTTACTATCAACATAACGACTTCATTTTTTAACTTAAAATAATACATTCAAATGGCAAATATTACTGCTGCAGACGTAAATAAATTAAGACAAATTACCGGTGCTGGTATGATGGATTGTAAAAAAGCATTGGTTGAAGCTGATGGGGATTTCGATTTAGCTATCGAAAACTTACGTAAAAAAGGACAGAAAGTTGCAGCGAACCGTTCAGACAGAGAATCTACTGAAGGAGCTGTTATCGCTGTTGTAAATGCTGATAAAACTGCTGGTGTTGTAATCTCTCTTAACTGTGAGACTGACTTCGTAGGTAAAAACGAAGGTTTCGTTAAATTAGCTACTGATTTAGCAAACCAGGCATTAAACTATGCTACTAAAGAAGAATTTTTAGCTTCAGATTTCAACGGAATCACTGTTGCTGACAAATTAATCGAGCAAACAGGAGTTATCGGAGAGAAAATCGAAATCGGTTCTTTCGAGCGTTTAGAAGGAGCTTTCGTTGGATCTTACATCCACGCTGGTAACAAAATCGCTACTTTAGTTTCTTTATCTGCTAATGTTGCCGGAGCTGAAGAAGCTTCAAGAAACGTTGCAATGCAGGCTGCTGCAATGGCTCCAATCGCGTTAAACGAAGAAGGAGTTGATGCTGCTATCATTGAAAAAGAAATCGAAATCGCTAAAGATTTATTACGTCAGGAAGGAAAACCGGAAGCTATGTTGGAAAACATCGCTAAAGGTAAATTAGCACGTTTCTTCAAAGACAACACTTTAATCAACCAGGATTATATCAAAGAACCAAAAATGAGCGTTACAGAATACGTTAAATCTGTTGACGGTGCATTAACGGTAACTGGTTTCAGAAGAGCTGCTTTAGCATAATTTTAATTCGGAATCCGGTTCAGAATATAAAACCGTTTCCCGAATAACAATATTACCTTCGGGTAACCCAAAAAAACCTCAATCGAAAGATTGGGGTTTTTTATTTTTATAAAATATTAGCGTACTTTTGAAATAACAACAAGAACACCAATGTTTAAAACCAAAAAGGATCTCGTATACATTATACTTGCCGGAATTTTTATAACCAATGCCGTCGTTGCCGAATTAACAGGAGGAAAACTTATTCATATAGGCCCTTTCATCATGAGCATCGGGATTATTCCATGGCCGGTTGTATTCATCACCACCGACTTAATTAACGAACATTTCGGAAAAGACGGTGTCAAAAAACTATCATTCATCACTGCCGGGCTAATCGCCTACTGTCTGATCATTCTCTTTCTCGCCATCCATATTCCGGCGGCAAAAGGCATCAGCACCGTGACCGACGAGCAGTTTCAGGCTGTTTTCGGGCAGGGCGTCATGATTATGATTGCCAGCATCATCGCCTTCCTGGTATCGCAGTTAATTGACGTATCCATATTCTGGTTTTTACGCAATAAAACAGGCAAAAAAATGATCTGGCTGCGCAGCACCGGATCAACCGTAATATCGCAGTTATTCGACAGCTTTATCGTTTCCGGTATCGCCTTTTGGCTGACCGGGAAAATCACCACTGCCGAATACATCAATATGGCAGCAACCGGTTACACCTTTAAACTGATCATTGCGATTTGCCTGACGCCGATGATATACCTTGGACATTATATTATTGAAAAATATTTAGCAGAAGACCCGATAGCCGATGGAGACTAAAGAAAGATGCGGATGGTGCAAAAACGATGCACTTTACGAAAAATATCACGACGAAGAATGGGGCGTACCCGTTTATGAAGACCAGAAACTTTTTGAATTCCTGATCCTGGAAACCTTTCAGGCAGGCCTGAGCTGGATAACCATACTCCGCAAAAGGGAAAACTTCAAAAAAGCTTTCGACAATTTCGACTACAAAACCGTAGCCGCTTATCAGGAAGACAAAATCCAGGAACTACTGCTCGACAGCGGTATCATCCGGAACAAACTCAAAGTAAGAGCCGCTGTGACCAACGCACAGGCTTTTATGAAAGTGCAGCAGGAATTTGGCAGCTTTTCCAATTATATCTGGAAATTCACCGGCGGGAAACCCATTGTAAGCCACAGGGAAACCCTGAGGGACATTCCGGCAACTACACCGCTATCAGACGAGATCAGCAAAGACCTGAAAAAACGCGGGTTCAAATTTGTGGGCTCAACGGTAGTCTATGCACACATGCAGGCAACCGGTATGGTAGACGACCACATCAGCAGCTGCTGGAAACGGGCATGACTCCACACCCGAATGTTAAATCTTCCGATTTAGAATTCGACTTTTAAAATAATACTATACATTTGTTTCACTTTAGGGGTGTCTATTGAAAAGTAGGCTGAGATTTTACCCTTTGAACCTGATGCAGTTCATACTGCCGTAGGGAAAAGTGCAATGACTTCATTTTTATGTAGCCATTCCTAAAGTATATACCCATATAACAAACTTAAAGGAATGGAAATCAAAGTTAACAATCAAATTAAAGAATTTCCGTCTGGCGAATTAACCGTCCAGGCTTTACTCGATTTGGAAATTCCCAACAAGCAAAATGGCCTAGCCTTAGCCATAAACAATACCGTTATTCCAAAAACCGACTGGAGCACACACTACATCCACGACCGGGATGACATCCTTATTATTATTGCCACACAAGGCGGATAATCCCCTATTGCTTAACGACAAACAAACAAACAAACAAACATAAAAATGGAACAAAAAGAACAGCAGATTTCGAGAACACCCTTTCCGAATTCAAAAAAAGTATACATAGACGGTACTATTCACCCCATTAAAGTAGCCATGCGGGAAATAGCCCTGCACGACACCAAACTATCCAATGGAAAAACGGAACACAATCCGCCGGTAACCGTTTACGACACCAGTGGCCCGTATACCGACCCAAACATGGAAATTGACGTGCGCAAAGGACTGGACCGCATTCGCGAACAATGGATTTTAGACCGGAACGACGTAGAAGTGTTACCTTCCATAACGTCAGACTACGGCAAGGAACGCCTTAACGATTCCAGACTGGATCACCTGCGTTTTGAATACCAGCACAAACCCAAACGCGCCATTCAGGGTGCCAATGTTACCCAGCTGCATTACGCCAAAAAAGGCATTATCACTCCGGAGATGGAATACATCGCCATCCGCGAAAACCAACAAATCGAATTGCTGAACCAGCAAACCAAAGCCATGCAGCATCAGCATGCCGGAAACAGCTTTGGCGCCAATACACCTAAAAAATACATCACCGCCGAATTCGTCCGCAGTGAAGTTGCTGCCGGAAGAGCAATCATCCCGAACAACATCAACCACCCGGAAAGCGAACCGATGATTGTAGGCCGTAATTTCCTGGTAAAGATCAATGCCAATATCGGAAACAGTGCCGTTACCTCAAGCATCGAAGAAGAAGTTGAAAAAGCCGTATGGGCATGTCGTTGGGGCGCCGATACAATTATGGACCTCTCCACCGGAAAAAACATTCATGAAACCCGGGAATGGATCATCCGGAACTCCCCGGTACCCATCGGAACCGTACCGATCTACCAGGCATTGGAAAAAGTAAAAGGCATAGCCGAAGACCTGACCTGGGAAATCTTCCGGGACACCCTGATTGAACAGGCAGAACAAGGCGTTTCCTATTTTACAATACATGCCGGAGTTTTACTGCGTTACATCCACTTAACCGCAAACCGTGTTACCGGGATTGTTTCCCGCGGTGGTTCCATCATGGCAAAATGGTGTCTTTTCCATCACAAAGAAAATTTCCTTTACACCCACTTCGAAGAAATCTGCGAAATCATGAAAGCCTATGATGTAGCTTTCTCTTTAGGCGATGGCTTACGTCCGGGTTCGATTGCCGATGCGAACGATGCCGCACAATTTGCCGAATTGGAGACACTGGGCGAACTGACCAAAATTGCCTGGAAACACGATGTGCAGGTTTTTATTGAAGGCCCGGGACACGTACCGATGCACCTCATCAAAGAAAACATGGACAAACAGCTGGAACATTGTGCCGAAGCACCATTCTATACCTTAGGCCCGTTAACTACCGATATTGCTCCCGGTTATGACCATATCACCTCGGCCATTGGTGCCGCTATGATCGGTTGGTACGGAACCGCAATGCTGTGTTATGTCACTCCGAAAGAACACCTTGGCCTGCCAAATAAAAAAGATGTAAAAGACGGTGTGATTACCTATAAAATTGCCGCACACGCTGCCGATCTGGCCAAAGGTCATCCCGGCGCACAGTACCGCGACAATGCTTTGAGCAAGGCACGGTTTGAATTCCGCTGGGAAGATCAGTTCAACCTGGCACTCGATCCGGATACCGCCCGTGAATTCCATGACGAAACGCTTCCGGCAGACGGGGCAAAAGTGGCCCATTTCTGTTCGATGTGCGGACCGAAGTTCTGCTCGATGAAAATCTCACAGGAAATCAGGGACGTAGCCGAAAAAGGAATGCAGGAAAAATCGAATGAATTTGTGGAAAGCGGTAAAGAAATCTATTTGTAAACCATGATCGTAATAACCAGTCCGATGGCTATTGCCAATGAAACAGCCATTATCCATACCCTTTTTGAAGAAGGCTTAACCTGCCTGCATATCCGGAAACCGGATTTTTCAGAAACGGCTATGGCTGCGTTTTTGGCCGGAATAGCACCAACCTATAACCATCGCCTGGTTTTACACAGTCAGCATCAGCTGGCACCCACTTATGGAATACCGGGCATACACCTGACGGAGCGGGACCGGACCAGCCTGACGGACCGTTTCCCGCAAGCTGCCCGGTACACCACCGCCACCCATGCCATAGCAACATTCAACACCCTGCCGGAACTATTCGAATATGCCTTTCTAAGCCCTGTTTATCCCAGTATATCCAAACCGGGATATACTCCGGAACACGATTTGTTGAAAAGCATAGCAAACCGGACAAATTACCAGACGAAACTAATTGCTTTAGGCGGTATTACTGCTGCAAACATCAGGCATACCCTGGAAAGCGGTTTTGACGATATCGCCCTGTTAGGAACCCTCTGGAATAGTCCCACACCACTTGAAAATTTTAAAAAATGCCAGCAAATCGCCCTTTCATATTAACCATCGCCGGACTGGATCCAACAGCCGGTGCCGGTATCTTATCGGATATTAAAACCTTTGAAAATCACCGCACACAGGGTTTTGCCGTGAATACCGCAAACACCATACAAACGGAAAATGTGTTCTATGAGCTGCAGTGGAGCGACATTGATTTTGTTCTGCAAAGCCTTCAGATCCTTTTAGAAAATTATGAATTCAAAGCCGTCAAAATCGGCATTGTTCCTTCATTGGATTATCTCAGCAAAATTGTGGCTATGATCCGTAAACACGCACCGCTAACGGTCATTATCTGGGATACGGTTTTAAAATCTTCAACCGCTTTTAGCTTTCTGACCATTGAAAACCAAACGGCTTTGTTATCCATCCTGAAACAGCTGGACGTGATTACGCCCAATTATGACGAAATGCAGAAAATGCAGCCTTTTGAAAGCAATCCGGAAGCAACTGCCAAGGCACTTTCCAAATATTGCAGCGTCGTTTTAAAAGGCGGGCATAATCCCAACGGAAAGGGAACCGATTATCTGTATATGGAAAACAGCACGTTCGAATTCCCTCCGGAAAACAGCCTTGTATATCCAAAACACGGTTCCGGCTGCGTTTTTTCGGCCGCATTGGCAGCCAATATCGCTTTAGGACTGGATATCAAAACCGCTTGCCGCAAGGCTAAAGGTTATACCGAAAAATACCTTATTTCCAACAAGACCCTAATTGGCTACCATTATGTATAACAAACTGCAATATATTTCACAGGGAGCAACTCCGGACGAACAATGGTTCAACATCCAAATGGCACTGGACAACGGCTGCCAATGGATACAGCTGCGTTATAAAAACGGCACCAACATGGAATTATCCGCTCTGGCCGCAACCGTTAAAAAACACTGTGAGCAATTTGCCGCAACATTTATTATCAACGATAATCCTGAACTGGTAAAGCAAATCGATGCCGACGGAGTACATTTGGGTTTACAGGACATGTCCGTAACCGAAGCAAGGTCTTTATTGGGCGCAGCTAAAATCATTGGCGGTACTGCCAACACCTTTGAAGATATCGCACAACGTTTTAACGAACAATGCAATTATATCGGACTGGGTCCATACCGCTTTACAACGACCAAACAGCAATTAAGCCCGGTACTGGGAGCTGCCGGTTACCAATCCCTGTTGAGCCGGATGAAAACCCATAACATCAATATACCGGTATATGCTATTGGCGGAATCACAATGACGGATATCCCGGAATTAATGGCGACCGGTGTATACGGCATTGCCGTTTCCGGTTTAATAACACTACAGGACAACAAAAAAGAACTACTAACACAACTCAACCAACAATTATATGGCAGCTTTTAAAATCGCCGACAAGACATTTCAGTCCCGCCTGTTTTTAGGAACCGGCAAATTCGGCTCATCCCAGCAAATGGAAGCAGCAATTCTGGCTTCTGCAAGCGAACTGGTTACCGTCGCACTGAAAAGAGTGGACTTAGAAACCGAAACCGATGCTATTTTAGCCCATCTGAAACATCCGCATATCAATTTATTGCCCAATACTTCCGGTGCCCGTAATGCCAAAGAAGCCGTTTTTGCCGCACAGCTGGCAAGAGAAGCACTGGAAACCAACTGGCTGAAACTGGAAATCCATCCCGATCCGAAGTATTTGCTTCCGGATCCTATTGAAACGTTAAAGGCTACCGAAGAGCTGGCAAAACTCGGTTTTATCGTGTTACCCTACATTCACGCCGATCCTGTTTTATGTAAAAAACTGGAAGAAGCCGGAACAGCCGCTGTAATGCCTTTGGGCTCGCCCATTGGCAGCAATAAGGGCTTAAAAACAGTAGACTTCCTGGAAATCATCATCGAGCAAAGCAAAGTTCCCGTTATTGTCGATGCCGGAATCGGAGCTCCATCTGATGCTTCCAAAGCCATGGAATTAGGAGCCGATGCCGTTTTGGTCAATACCGCGATCGCAGTAGCCGGAAATCCGGCACTAATGGCGGAAGCTTTTAAAGAAGCGGTCATTGCCGGCAGAAAAGCCTATGAAGCCCGGTTAGCCCCGATGGCTTCCAATGCCGTTGCATCCAGTCCGCTAACCTCTTTTCTGTACGAATAACACTCCCGATTATGAACACTACTTTCCAAACGGTTTTTGAACATTACGATTGGGATACCGTACAGGCAAAAATATATGCCACAACACCCGAACAGGTGCTCCGTTCGTTAGCCACAAACAAACGCAGCCTGGAAGACTTCCTGCACCTGATCGCTCCGGCTGCCCAGCCCTATCTGGAACAAATGGCACAACAGAGTCATACTTTGACCACAAAACGGTTTGGAAAAACGATACAGATGTATGCCCCGATGTACCTGAGCAATGAATGCCAGAACATCTGCACCTATTGCGGTTTCAGCCTGGATAATAAACTGAAAAGAAAGACACTCTCAGCATCCGAAATCGCACAGGAAGTAACCGCGCTGAAAAAAGCGGGATTCGACCATGTGCTTTTGGTAACCGGAGAAGCCAATTATACCGTTAACATCCATTATTTCCTAAAGGTTATTGAGCAGATCAAAAATGACTTTGCCAATATTTCCGTAGAAGTACAGCCGCTTTCTGAAGAAGAGTATGTACAGTTGCATCAGGCTGGTGTTTACTCGGTGCTGGTTTATCAGGAAACCTACCACCGGGACGTTTACAAACAATACCACCCGAAAGGGAAAAAGTCCAATTTCGATTTCCGGCTGGAAACACCGGATCGTGTGGGAAGTGCCGGGATTCACAAAATCGGACTGGGTGTTTTGTTAGGATTGGAAGATTGGCGTACCGACAGTTTTTTCAATGCGCTGCACCTGGATTATCTGCAAAAAACCTACTGGCAAAGTAAATTCTCGGTTTCTTTTCCGCGGCTGCGTCCGGCAGAAGGAATCATCGAACCCAATTTTATAATGGACGACAAGGATTTGACGCAACTGATCTGTGCGTACCGTCTGTGGAATGAAGATCTGGAACTTTCCGTTTCCACGCGGGAAAATGAGAAATTCCGGGACAATATCATTCCGATTGGTGTAACCAGTATGAGTGCCGGTTCCAAAACCAATCCCGGCGGTTATGTTGTCGATCCGCAATCGCTGGAACAGTTTGAAACCAGCGATGAACGTTCTGCCTTGACCATAGCACGGATAATAACCCAAAAAGGCTACGAACCGGTCTGGAAAGACTGGGACAAAAGCTACAGCCAACACTGATTTTTATGATAAGCATTCAGGATTTTTTACGATACAACCGGCAAATGCTGCTGCCGGAAATAGGCGAAAGCGGTCAGCAGCGACTAAAGGATGCCCGCGTTCTGGTCATTGGTGCCGGCGGATTGGGCTGTCCCGTTTTACAATACCTTGCCACAGCAGGAGTGGGAACCCTCGGAATCATTGATTTTGACGTGGTGGAATTACACAACCTGCACCGTCAGATTTTATACAGGGAAGCCGATGTTAACCAGCCCAAAGCCCTTATTGCCGAATTGGCCCTGAAACAGCTGAATCCGGAAATCCGTACTATTGTTTTTAATGAAAAGCTTACTCCGGATAATGCCGCCGGGATTTTTCAGCATTTTGATATCGTTGTGGACGGCTGCGATAATTTTACCACCCGCTATCTGGTGAACGACACCTGCGTAAACTTAAATAAACCGCTCATTTACGGCAGTATTTTAAAATTTGAAGGACAGGTAGCTGTTTTCAATCATAACGGCAGCAAACAGCTCCGGAACCTGTTTCCGGAACCACCAAACCCGGAAGATGTACCGAATTGCAGCCTGAACGGCGTTTTGGGTACGTTACCCGGAATAATCGGTTCGATGATGGCACACGAAACCTTAAAGCTGATTACCGGTTTACCCGTTTTAACCAATGAGCTGCTGCTGCTAAACACGCTGGAATGGCAATTGACCAAACTACAGTTTTAAGCATTAAAAAAGGGAACCGTTTCAGTTCCCTTTTTTATAATGCAATACTTTCATAAAGTCTTCCCGGTTCACTTCAAAAGCGCCCAGACTTTCCAGGTGTTCATTATAGACCTGGCAGTCGAGCAATACGTAATTGTTGTTCCGAAGGTGTTCTACCAGAGTGATAAAAGCCACTTTGGAAGCATTGGAAACTTTGGAAAACATGCTTTCCCCGCAAAAAATATGACCGAGGTCAACACCATACAGGCCGCCAACCAATTCGCCATCCTGCCATACCTCAACAGATTGTGCATGTCCCTGCCGATGCAGTTCGCAATAGGCTTCAATCATGTCATCGGTAATCCAGGTTCCGTTTTGCCCTTCTCTTTTAATGGACTGGCAATTGGTAATGACTTCCCGGAAGTTTTGGTTGAATGTGACGGTGAAGATTTTCCGGTTCAGGATGTTCCGCATGCTTTTGGAAATCACCAGATAATCGAATACCAGCACCATTCTCGGATCCGGAGCCCACCAGGTAATCGGTTCCCCGTCTTCAAACCAGGGAAATATACCGGAACGGTAGGCCAGTAAAAGGCGTTCTACAGATAAGTCGCCGCCTACGGCTAATATCCCGGAATAATCGGTTTCGGTAACCGGGGGGAAATACAATTCTTTTGTTAGAAAATACATAGTCGTTTAAAAAATAAATCCTGAAAGTTTTGAAGCTTTCAGGATTCTAAGTTTTATTAGAACGGCAAATCGTCATGTTCTTCTTCATTGAAATTTGAAGCCGGTTCAAAGGCATCGGCAGCCGGCATTGGAGGTACCTGACCTGCTGGTGCTTCTGCTTGTAATTTTTCGATTCTCCAACCCTGGATAGAGTTGAAATATTTTGTTTCTCCCTGAGGATTAACCCATTCTCTACCTCTAAGATTAATAGAAACTTTCACAGGTTCTCCCACTTGGTAACTATCCAGTAAATCACATTTATCCTGAGTAAACTCAATCATAATATGTTGCGGATATTGTTCTTCGGTAGTGACAACTAACTCTCTCTTTTTAAAACTTGCGCTAATTTGCTGCGCTCCATTAATCACTTTAATTTTCCCTGTAACTTCCATAGTAAAAATATTAATTGTTTATAGTAAGGCTTATATAAAAATTCAATTCAAAAATACAAACCGCTAATTCTTATTGTCTTGACAAAAGTACTTTCCAGGCGGTCAGCACTTCATTATTGTCCAGATATTCTTTCGCTTTCTGATGTTTTTTAGTTTCATCATCGGCACTTAAAACTGCTTTAATGGCAAAATTTTCTTTTACAAATATAGCAATATCTTCATCCGTTGGCAATGCTTCCACATTTCCAAGCTTACCAAGGTCATTCCCGTCAAAAACCGGACTTTCTTTAATAAAATCAGGAACGGCATCAACACCAATTCCAAGTGTTGTCAGTGGTTTTTCCACTTCAAACAATCCCTGATTGGCACGGGAATACCAGTTTCCTCCCATTCTGGAAACCAGATCTATTTTATATTGATCAACTGCTCCGTTTTCATCCAGGATGGCTTCATCAATATGTATTTTAACAACTTCACAGATAATCAGGTTTCCGGCACCGCCTTCGGTTCCCAGTTCGATAATATCGTTTACCTTACATTCAAACTGCACCGGGCTTTCTCCAACGCGATATGGCTTTACCACATCGGAAGGAACCATTGTCAATCCGGATTTCACAAACTCGTTAACGCCGTCGCCATATTCCGTACTGGACAAAGAAGCCTGCTGTACGATCGCATAGTTTACAATGTTGATTACCACTTCGCGCGTTTGTTCCGCATTGATCAGCGTGTGTTTCACGGTATTGTTACGCACTCTTCTCGCCGGAGAGAAAATCAGTATCGGCGGATTAGAACTGAACACATTGAAAAAACTGAAAGGGGATAAATTCGGATTACCCTGTTCATCCATCGTACTTGCAAAAGCAATCGGTCTGGGACCAACGGCACCTTGTAAATAAGCTTGTAATTTCATCGGATTTAACTCCTTTGGATCGACACTAATCATAGCTGTAAAATTTCCACAAATATACTTTTTTTTAGCCCGAATGAAAATACAATTTTACATAGCTGTCCGTATTTATTTTGAAGTTCCCGATCGGGCAGCATGCATTTCCTGCTTATATTTTTGCTCCCTTATATCTTTTCCTTATTTTTAAACACAAATTACACAAAGCATGAACTTTTCGGAAAGAAGAAATTTAATTCGCTGGATAATTATTCTGGGATCCTTCAATATTTTAGTTTTGATTCTATGGAATACGTATACTTTTTTTCAGAAGTTCAAAGACGAAGAACGTCTTAAAATGGAGCTCTGGGCAACGGCAACCAAGACACTGAACAATGCCGATGAAAATACGGAAGTGGAACTTCCTTTCCAGATCCTGAGCAACAACACCACGATTCCGATTATACAGACGACCGACAAGGACAGCATTATCAACATGGTTAATGTGGATAAGGAGATTGTTGCCGATGCCGCCAAATCGAAAGTTTTCCTGAACAAGTTAAAATCCGAAAACCTCCCGATCATCATCGAGCTGGGCGGTTACAATCAATATCTCTATTATGGCAATTCATCGCTGCTGACCAAATTGAAATTTTACCCGGTGGCTTTAGTCCTTATCGGGCTTTTCTTTAGCGGTATGATCTTTAATTTTTACCGGGCCAGTAAAATGGCTACCCAAAACAGGCTTTGGGCCGGTATGGCCAAAGAGACCGCACACCAGATCGGCACGCCGCTTTCTTCTTTAATAGGCTGGCTGGAAATTATGAAAGCCGATAATGTGGATGAAACGACCATAGCCGAAATTGAAAAGGATATCAACCGGCTACAGACAATAACGGATCGTTTTTCCAAAATCGGTTCCGAACCGGTGCTTGGTGATTATGATCTGGTAAAAGAAACCGAACAGTCGTTCGAATATTTACAATCCCGTACTTCCAAACAGGTTGAATTTTCGTTCCTGGCTCCGGAATATCCCATCCATATCATGCTGAATCCTGTACTGCACAGCTGGACCATTGAAAACCTGGTAAAGAATGCTATTGATGCCATGAAAGGAAAAGGCAAACTGGCTATCGTTATTGAGGACACGGAGCGTTTTGTAAAAATCAAGGTTACCGATACCGGAAGCGGGATTCCGAAAAAACAGTTTAACAGTGTTTTCGAACCCGGTTTTACAACTAAAAAACGCGGTTGGGGATTAGGGCTTTCGCTGACAAAACGTATCGTGGAAGAGTACCATAACGGAAGGATTAAAGTAGCTCATTCCGAAATAGGAAAAGGAACGACCATGCAGGTCACGTTTAAAAAGGAGAAAGCTACTGCTTAATGATGCCTTCTTTCAGCTGGACTTTTTTTAGCAGGCTGGCTTTTTCGCCATCCCAGGAATAGGTTTCTTTCCACACCTTTTCCCGCATCATATAGTCCTCATTGTTTTCACTGTCTATTGCTTCGGCCTCTTCAATAATTTTGTAGATATAATCCGGTTTTCCTCCTGGTTCTTTCGGAAAAATAAAGTTCTCGCTGTGGTAGTAAACACCGGCATCGCCAACCTTCATTTTTTCCGGCAGCAGCAATAGTTTTTTTCCGGTCCACCCGAAATAGAAAAAGTAGGTCGGTATACCGCAGGCTTCCCCGCTAAAACTGATCCGGTATAGTTCCTGAATATTTTTAAGTCCCTGGTTCCCCAGAAGACTTTGCTGGTAATAATAGCTTTCGCTAATCGGTTTTTTAATTTCTTTACTATCCAGCACCAGATTGTTTTCATCCAGGACCTTAACGGCAATAACGTGTTCCTGGGAAACATAATCTTCTTCTTTTTTAGCATTGATCCGTTCCAGAACGGTCAGGAATTTCAGTCCGTTTGTTTCTTTATAGTCTAATGCTAAAAATCCGAGCCAGAGATAGCCCTTCCGGATATCGCGATTGGGTAACTGGTATTGAATTTCAACCCAATTCATATCGATACCTTTTAGTTTCTGTGTTTTTTCGGTTTTGGATAAAACCGTTATTTTTTTTCCCAATTGCAGGGAATCAATCAGTTTTCCCGCTGTGGAAGGCATATCCCTCACATAGCAGTTTTTGACACCTATAATTCCTTCTACATTGATCTGATTGGTTTCGGAATATCCTGCGTTTTTGCCGGACAGCCACAAATAGCTATCCTGTCCCTGGGCAAAAACCGAAACAGACAGCCAAAAGAAAAACAGCAGGAAGGTATATTTTTTCATGTTTACATATTGCCGGCAATAGCCTGGGCAAGTTCTTCAAACTGTAATGGTGTAAGGCTTGTTTTACGTTGAAAACGCATATCATCCATGTCCTGTAAAGGAATTAAGTGAACGTGTACATGCGGCACTTCCAGCCCCACTACAGCTACTCCGATCCGTTTGCAGGCCACTGTTTTTTCTAAAGCTTTGGCAACTTTTCTGGAAAAACGCATCAATTCCAGATAGTGCTCTTCTTCCATATCAAAAATCTTGTTGATTTCTTTTTTAGGCACACAAAGGGTATGTCCTTTTGCATTGGGATTCACATCTAAAAAAGCGATAAAATTTTCGTCTTCCGCTACTTTATAACTCGGAATTTCCCCGTTTATGATTTTTGTAAAAACTGAACTCATTGCCAAATAGGATTTAATTAATTAGTCTCTGGAAATTTCTAATACTTCAAATTTCAAAATACCGTTCGGTACCTGAATTTCTGCAATTTCACCTACGGATTTCCCTAACAATCCTTTACCAATTGGTGAGGTAACGGAGATTTTTCCGGTTTTTAAATCGGCTTCACTTTCTGCCACCAACGTATATTTCAATTCCATTCCGTTGGTTTGATTTTTTATTTTAACAGTAGACAGTACCAATACTTTTGATACATCCAATTGCGATTCATCAATTAAACGGGCATTGGCAACTACGTCTTCCATTTTAGAAATTTTAAGTTCCAAAAGTCCCTGAGCTTCTTTAGCCGCATCATATTCTGCATTTTCAGATAAGTCACCTTTGTCCCTTGCTTCTGCAATTGCCTGCGATGCACGAGGACGTTCGATGCTTTTTAACTGATCCAACTCATCTCTTAATTTTTTCAATCCTTCAGCCGTATAATAAGATACTTTACTCATAATTTCGTCGTTTATATAAATAGAAAAAATCCCATCGAAACGGGATTTATTTCTACAAAGATATTGTTTTTTATTTATTTCAATTTTTAATACGCTTTATAGCATTAGTCAAAGTTAATTAAATTAAATTTGTTTTTCAATTGTTTTACGATAATTTATATGAAAAAGTACATCTTTTTATTGTTTTTAATCCCCCTGATTGGCGGCTGCAGCAAAGACAGCGTTGTTAACAACAATAATCCTTATCTGCCTAACTATCAGGTTTTGATTACCATCGACACGAACCTTCCTTCATACAGTCCTTTAAAATTCACAAACGGATCAGCTTATATTGCCGGCCCGACAGCCGGAATCAGAGGAATCATCCTTTTTAATACCGGAACCGGCATTACGGCATTTGACCGCGCCTGTCCGAATCAGTCACTGAGCGAATGCTCCACTATGGATGTAGACGGTATTTTTGCCGTGTGTTCCTGTGACAATAAAAAGTACAGCCTGTTCACCGGAATAGGCGACGGACAATATCCGATGAAGCAATACCGTACAGAACAGATGGGAACACTTATACGGGTATTCAATTAAAAAAAAAATCCTGATGACAACATCAGGATTTTTTTTTAGAACTTCAGCGTTAGGCCGGCCATAAAATTAATTCTTGCCTGCGGATAATATCCCGTTCCTTCAATGGTGGTAACCGTATCCGGACTGGACCAGTCATCATCATAAGTATAGAAGAATCCGTTGGACTGGTATTTGGTATTAAAGATATTGTTCACCAAACCGGAAATCACGATGGATTTAAAAATTCGTTTCGGTTTAATTTCATAGACAATATTAAAATCGGAAACCGAGTAGGCTTTCAAAACAGATTTCTCCGAATCGATATTACCCATATACTGGTTTCCTACAAATTTTGACAACAAAGTCAGCTGCAGGTTTTTTAACGGCAAAAACGTTACCGCATTACCGGCAATAAAATCGGGTGAAAAAGCGATATTGGTTTTTCCGAAATTGTGCATTTCCCCATCTTTACCGGCTACAAAGTCGACAATTTTATTCTGACTCACCGTAACATTTTGTCTCAATACCCATTTGTCAGAAACAAAAATACTGGCATCTACTTCAAGTCCTAAACGATAGCTGTTATCCACATTGATCCGTTTTGATTCTCCCACATCGTTTAACGCACCGGTTAACACTAACTGGTCTTTGTATTTCATATAATAGGCATTAACATTCAGTCTGGCTACAGCCGAAGCATGCCGCCATCCCAACTCGTAATCGTCCATTTTTTCCGGTTTCGGAACATTTCCTTCATAATCGTTTCTGTTTGGTTCACGGCTTGCTTTTGCATACGAGAAATACAGGTTGTTCTGTTTGTTTATCGCATAGTTCAACCCTCCTTTTGGATTGAAAAATTTAAATGTATCGTCAACAAGTCCCGTTTTTACAGCATTCGCTTTGTAATTTACCGTACGGTATTGCAAATCCCCGAACAGGCTTAACTGACTGGTAATATCATAGGTTGCTTTTGCAAATACATTCACATCTGTTTTGGTCGCAAAATCATCATAGAAAAGCTGCTCATAGTTATAGACCGCCTTTTCTTTTACCCAAAGCAGTTTGCCAAAATGCGCGCCTTCATATTTATTCGCACCACCACCCAAAATCAGGTCCAGTTTGTCTTTTTTGTAGTTTGTCGAAAACGTCACTCCGTAAAAGTCATTATCCAGCCATTTCTGGTTGATCAAATCAGATTTTTTTATTGTAACCCCGTTTTCTTCAAAAGGCGTCAGTCCGAATTCACTGAACTTCCCACCTCTTTTATAGCTTTCATAATACCCTTTTCCTTTGGTATAATGCAGTGCCACATTGGTAGACCAGTTATCGGTCCATTTCTCATTCCAGTGCAGCTGATAATGATCCTGTCTGAAATTATCCGTTTGATTATCGTAAAATTTCACATTGCCGTTTTCATCAAAATACAAACCGGAAATATTGAATTTCGGATTGTTATCCAGCATGTGCTCATCCAGTCCCAGGTCTTTCAGCTCCATACCGTCCAGCCCGTTCCATGACTGGTATGTTTTTTCGGAACCGCCGAAAACCAGAGCTTTTATCAATGTTGATTTCCCTACATAAGTTCCCTGTAAAAAATAGGATTCCAGGTTGGAAGAAGCCCTGTCAATATATCCGTCGGAATTGATCTTTGACAAACGTCCGGCTATTTCGAATTTATTATCCATCAAACCGGTACTGAATTTCACAGTATGTTTTCGCGTGTTAAAGCTTCCGAAAGAGTTGGCAATTTCACCGTATCCTTTTTCGGAATACGTATCGGTTAACATGTTTAAACTTGCTCCGAAAGCGCCGGCTCCGTTTGTAGACGTTCCGACACCTCTTTGCAGCTGAAGGCTTTCTACAGACGATACAAAATCGGGCATGTTTACCCAGAAAGTCCCCTGTGATTCAGAATCATTATACGGAATTCCGTTGATGGTAACATTCACACGGGTGGCATCGCTACCACGCACCCTGATTCCGGTATAACCTACTCCGTTTCCGGCATCGGTTGTGGCCACTACCGATGGCAGGTAATTCATCAGCACCGGTATGTCCTGACCTAAGTTTCGTTCTGATAATTGTTTTTTACCAAGATTACTGAAGGTAACCGGTGTTTTGGAAGTAACCCGTACTGCCGACACCAAAACCTCATCCATCTGTTTGGGTTTAACGGTGTCCTGAGTTGTTTTTTCCTGCGAGAAAAGCACAAAAGGCTGCAGGCAAAATGCAATAACGACTGATTGTAATAACGTTTTCATTCGTAAAAGTTTACGAATAAAAGGGGTAATTATTCTTTGTTTTAAATTAAAATGATGTTTCAATGACGCGGAACAATTGCCTCATTCCGTTTGTCATTTCTCCCTAAACAGCATTACCTGTTCCAGGTTCATTGGGTATGATCTCAGCTCGATTGTCCGGAAAAACCGGATATAAGCACCCCTTTGAGACAGCGCAAAAGTATAAAAAGAAAACACACAAAATCAAATAATACCAATAAAAACGCAATAATTACCTGTAATTCCTTAGCATTATTACATTTTACACAAATCAGCACCGGAAGTTAGTCCAATTTCGGTTTTTTGCGGAAGTCTTTTTTCTGGGATAAATTCCGTTTGCTCTGAATACGTTTTTTAATTACCGAATGCGGAATTTTAGTTGCTTTCCGTTCTTTATCAACCCATAACGATTCCTGAATGAGTGACAGAAAGCGCCTGGTAACTATTTCTTTATTTTTTAACTGGCTCCGGTTTTCATCACAATTCAGTAACAAAACCCCTTCTTTCGTCAGCCGGGCTGTCAGTTTTTCCAGCACTTTACTTTTCTCCTCATCCGTAAGTGCTGTCGAATTGGAAACATCAAACGTGAGCTGGATTTTCGAAGAAACCTTGTTTACATTCTGTCCTCCGGCACCACTGCTTCTCACAGCTTTATAACGCAACTCGGCAATTAGCTTTTCTTTTTCCATTATCTGGGCTGATGTGCCGGTTTTAGCAGGTCGTTAATATTTTTTACCGGATTGAAGGTTAAAAGCGGCACTTCAACAAAAACGGTAATCCAGTTTGCCATAGCACCATTCCATAATCCGGGTAGTTCGTAGGCCTTAATATCGTGACAGCCTTTTGTTTTCTGAACGATAAAGCCTGCGTTATGGTCTACAAAATTTTCCAGTTCAAACTTTTCTCCTTTGTAGTTTTTAAGTCCGCACACCAAATCCACCGGGTTAAAATGTGTTGCACTATTCAGGATCTGCCACTGTTTTTTATTTTGCAGATCAATTTGTGACGATTCGACGATCTGCAAGGACAGACCACCTTCTTCACCGGTAACCCAAAACGGTCCTCCGCCCGGTTCGCCTTCGTTTTTTACCATCCCGCAAACCCGGACAGGCCTGTTTAACAACTGAAACAATAAGTTTTTCTGGTTTTCAAAAGTGTATTTTGAAAAATTCTTCGGCAATACGATATTCAGCTGACTGGTTGCAAAATCTATTATTTTTTGCAGGCCTTCCTCGTTTACCGGGCTTTCCAGAGCATGAAGATATCCGAACGTTTCTTTTTGCAGTTGCATCAAAAGTCCGCCCAGTAGTTTTTTATAACGTACAATTCCTTCAAAATGGTTGTAACAGACATTGTCAATGTTTTTTACAAAGACAATATCACTCGTTAGCCGGTTCAGGTTCTGTATCAGCGCACCATGTCCGCCGGGACGAAAGAACAAACGGTCATTATCCAGTCTAAACGGAGTATTATCCATCGCTACCGCTAAGGTGTCGGTCGATTTATCCTGAAAAGAATAGAACACCGCAGCATTCACATTGCTTTGTGAAACAGATTGTTCAAAACTGTCTTTATGTTCTTCCGATACCGTGAAATGGATTTTCGGTTTCCCGTCCACATTTGTATATACCAGTGCTTCTTTTAAATGTTTATCGATAGGAGTAGTAATAAAATCTCCTTCCTGATGAAACGGCAGGATTCCTTTTGGTTTATTCAGGAAGTCAAATTTTTCCGTAGCCAGCATTGCCGTAATAAAATGGTAATACTTTTCATCCTGTGTAAAATCGTCATAGCCTTTGTGTATCCTTCTCACTTCATACAGCACACTTTCATAAAAAGGAAATTTCTCAATTCCTACCAGAAACACTGATAGCTCTGCCTCTTTTTTTCTGTTTATATAGGCATTGATACTTTCTTTATGCAGTTTGAATTCGTTTAGGAAATCTACCAGAAATTTAAACATCCTGCTGGCAGCCCCGGATGCCGGAACGAATTTCTCAATTGAAAATGCGGCTTTACTGGCATCAAAGTAGTCCACCAACTGCTGGATCTGCTCTTCTTTAAAAGCTGTGATACCATCGTTTACCGTTGCAATTTTTGCGAGGTTAATTTTTGCGATTCCTTCATTAAAGAAACCCAATTGTCTCGCAATGCTGTCGATATTGGTTCCCTGTTCCCACATTTGCACAAAATCAGCAGCCGTGAATCCAATGGATCTGGCAGTGATTAGTCCGTTAACGGCTTTTACCGCTTTTTCGAAACGCGCTTCCTGGTTTCCGGAAAGCACTATATAGGGTTTATTGTTTTCGTCCAAGGCTTTTTTAAAGCGTTCAAACGTTTCTTTTCTGTTTTCCGGCCGGTCTCTTAAGTCATCTTTTTCCCAGGGCACATCTACATCCGTCAGAAAGAAAAGGTCGTATTCGTGTTCGCGTGCGGCTTCGTCTAAAGCCTCATCACAAAATCCGTAGTAAATTTCAGAAAACACTTTGGTCACCATTAAGTTGGTGTCACAAAACAGGAGTTTGTTAGCCGATAAAACAGCTTCATTTTCCAGTTTTATCTGTCCAACGGCAATAGGAAGCATGTCGTTGGCATCGCAGATCTCTTTTTTTAAATCCCATTTTTCCTGCAGATAATCGCGGGCAAACTCCGGTATCCAAATCGTATTGAAATGTGCAGCCAGCTGTTTTGACAAGGTTGTTTTACCGGTACTTTCAGGACCGTACATGGTTATCTTTATCGTTTCTGAATATCGTTGTTTAAGATCTTTCTCCATTCTAAATAGGCAGAGATTGCCAAAATTGTAAATATTAAATATTGTAGCGACAACATCCCCAAACCTCTATAGGCATAAAGAGGCACTGCAATTATGTCGCCTATTATCCAAAGCGTCCAGTTTTCTATTTTTTTATTGGCCATATACCACATTCCTGTAAAAAACAGTCCTGATGCCAATATATCGATATAATTTTCGTGCTTAATTTCGTAATCCACGGCATTATAGATCGCGAAAATTATAACAATTGTCGTTAAAAACAATGCCATACCGATAATTTTTTCCCGAAGGCTTGTCCTGGAGATAAGCAGACTATCTTCTTCATTCCGCTTTCTTGACCAGTTGTACCAGCCGTAAACACTCATGATCGAGAAATAAATATTGATGATCATGTCCCCTAAATAGCCTGCCTGAAAAAGCAGATAAACCGTGATTGTCGTTGCTATTAATCCTGTAGGATAGACCAGAATGTTTTCTTTTTTAGCATACCATACGCTGGCGATTCCAAATACAAATGCCAGAAATTCCAGAATGATCTGCAGTAGCGGTGCGTTCTTATAGGCGTTCAGAAAAAATTCGATCATACTTGTGCTTCCCTAAAAAAGTTAGTATCTTTTTCAAAAGCCGTCCCGATAACCAGCATGGTGGCACCTGCCTGATAGAGGGCTTCCATTGTTTTTTGCGAACGGATACCACCGCCCACAATCAGCGGAATATCAATATTATCTGAAACGTCTTTTACCATGGCTAACGGCACATGATTTTCGGCGCCGCTTCCCGCTTCCAGGTAAATGAGCTTATTCCCCAGCATTTCTCCCGCCATAGCCGTTGCCACAGCAATTTCGGGTTTATCTTTAGGAATAGGTGTTGTACCGCTCATGTAGGAAACGGTGGTTTGCCTGCCGCTTTCCACCAGCAAATAGCCGGTTGCCATTACTTCCAGCTGTGTTTGTTTTAGCAAAGGAGCCACCTGGACATGCTGCCCGATCAAATACTCCGGGTTGCGGCCGGAGAGCAGCGACAGGAATAAAATCCCGTCGGCTAAATTGGTAATATGGGAAGCATTGCTTGGAAAAAGCAAAACCGGAACAGTTAATGCTGCTTTCAGTTCCCGGATGATCTCCTCCTGCGTGTCTGAAAAAAGCAGGCTTCCTCCGATAAAAACATGGGTCGCCGGAGCGTTTTTAATTTTTGTAATGAGATCCGCTAAATGTGCTAATTGTATCTTATCCGGATCCAGTAAAATTGCCAGTAGTTTTCTGCCTTCTCTTTTTGCTGCAACTATTTCGGCGTAAATTTTGTTCATGCTATTTTCTTTTATCTTGTTCTAAAGCATAAACCAGCGTAAAATCTTCAATTTCTTCAAAGTAAAACTGGAAATCTTTTTTAAAATCTTCTTTTCGAACGGTAGCCAATCCTTTTTTATCTGCTAACAGAAAAGGATGTACGGTCATATTATCTTTAAAACTAAGGCTTTTCGAGTTACACATTTTGTATTTTGCTTCTTTCGCGCCCCATATAACGGTTAGTTTACGGATATAGTCATCTGCTGTTTTATCTAAAAACGAGAATTCCGTATCCATAAATTTATCGGCTATTTTACTTATTTTATCCCTGCGCAGTTCCATATCGATGCCCACATTGTCATAACCCACAATTATTGCCGCAAAACTATAGGAATGAGTTATCGAAATATGTTTACCGTCTTTTAAATGTGGTTTTCCAAATTCATCATAATACAAATCAAAATCGTCATACCCCAATGCTTCCAACAGGTTCCGCACACTTAAAAATCCTCTTTGATGCTGCTCAGATTTCATCCCTTCCACCCGGGTCAGACTGGAATCTTTTAAAGGTTTGTTCCGGAACAGTTCTTCCAAAGTTTCGGTAATTTCCCATACCAGAACCTTTGTATTACTATCTATTTCTATCGTTTTATACAGCGGCATCAGAGCGTATTTGATTTTAAGTTTACAACTTGTTAATTTATTTTTCTGAAAGTTAACACTTTAGCATCTTTAAACAAATGCTAATTATCAATCAATCCTATATATTTTAAAAAGTAATTCCGTAAATTTGCACTAAATTTTTTGTAAATACAAATATAGAGTAGATGAGCACAAAAACATTGCCTTTCGTGGCTTACAAAGTAAAAGATATTTCCCTTGCAGCCTGGGGAAGAAAAGAAATTGAATTAGCAGAAGCAGAGATGCCGGGATTAATGGCTCTTCGTGCTGAATATAAAGAGGAGCAACCTCTTAAAGGTGCTCGTATCGCAGGTTGTCTTCACATGACTATCCAGACTGCCGTTTTAATTGAAACTTTAATTGCTTTAGGAGCTGAAGTTACCTGGAGTTCTTGTAATATTTTCTCCACTCAGGATCAGGCAGCAGCAGCAATTGCAGCAGCAGGTATTCAGGTTTATGCCTGGAAAGGATTAAACGAAGAGGATTTTGACTGGTGTATTGAGCAGACTTTATTCTTCGGAGAAGACAGACAGCCTTTAAACATGATTTTAGATGACGGTGGTGATTTAACGAATATGGTTATTGACCGTTACCCGGAATTAATCCCTGGAATCAAAGGTTTATCGGAAGAGACTACAACCGGAGTTCACCGTTTATACGAAAGAGTTAAAAACGGAACGTTACCAATGCCGGCTATTAACGTAAACGATTCTGTTACAAAATCTAAATTTGACAACAAATACGGATGTAAAGAAAGTGCTGTAGATGCAATTCGTCGTGCAACAGACTTAATGTTAGCCGGAAAAAGAGTTGTTGTTTGCGGATATGGTGATGTTGGAAAAGGAACTGCCGCTTCTTTCCGTGGAGCAGGTTCTATTGTTACCGTAACGGAAATTGATCCGATCTGTGCTTTACAAGCTGCTATGGACGGGTATGAAGTTAAAAAATTAGACACTGTAGTAGGAAATGCTGATATCATCATCACGACTACAGGAAATAAAGATATCGTTGTTGGAAGACATTTCGAGCAAATGAAAGATAAAACTATCGTTTGTAACATTGGTCACTTTGACAATGAAATCGACATGGCATGGTTAAACAAAAACCACGGTGCTTCTAAAATCGAAATCAAACCTCAGGTTGACAAATACACCATTAACGGAGTGGATATCATTATCCTTGCTGAAGGTCGTTTAGTAAACTTAGGTTGTGCTACAGGTCACCCAAGTTTCGTGATGAGTAACTCTTTCACCAACCAGACGTTGGCACAAATTGAGTTATGGAACCACAGCGATAAATATGAAAACCAGGTTTATATGCTACCAAAACACCTGGATGAAAAAGTAGCCGCTTTACACCTTGCAAAATTAGGTGTTGAGTTAGAAACATTAAACACAGAGCAGGCAGCTTATATTGGTGTTGAGGTACAAGGCCCATTCAAACCGGAATACTACAGATACTAAGCCGTATCGTTATAATAAACAAAACCCCTTACAGCTTGTAAGGGGTTTTTATTTACCTGTTTCTCAATATTCCGCATAAAAAAAAGCCCGTTTCTAAGAAACGGGCTTTTTAATATTTTCTCTTGTAAGATATAAATTCTTATGCTTCGAATGGAATTACAGAAACGAAAGATTTGTTATCTCCTTTTTTCTGAAATTTCACAACTCCATCAACTTTTGCATGTAAAGTATGATCTTTACCCATGTAAACGTTTTCACCTGGATTGTGCTTAGAACCTCTTTGTCTTACGATAATGTTTCCAGCAATTGCAGCTTGACCACCAAAAATCTTAACACCTAAACGTTTCGATTCTGATTCTCTACCATTCTTGGAACTACCGACACCTTTCTTGTGAGCCATGACGTATTAGTTTTTAATGTTAATTATTCTTCTGTAGCTTCCGCTTTTTTAGTCGCTTTTTTCTTTGGAGCTCCACCTGCAACGATTCCCTCGATTACAATTTGAGTTAAAGATTGTCTGTGACCGTTTTTCTTTTTGTAACCTTTTCTTCTTTTCTTTTTGAAAACGATTACTTTATCACCTTTTAAGTGTTGTAACACTTTAGCTTCTACTGAAGCACCTTCTACAGCTGGGGCGCCTAAAGTTACATTCCCTTTGTCATCCAATAAAAGAACTTTGTCAAAAGTAACTTTTGCTCCTTCTTCAGATGCTAAACGGTGAACATAAACCTTTTGGTCTTTGCTTACTTTGAATTGTTGCCCTGCTATCTCTACGATTGCGTACATAACAATAATGTTTAATTAATTTTTTAAGAGTGCAAATATACAACTAATTCTTTATGATACAACCCTATATGCACAAATTTCACAATCCCGCAACAGGAAAGTAACTTAATTCTCAAAATTACGGGAAATCATCACTTTTAAATGTAACAATTTGCCGAAATTGCACACCTATACGAATATCCAAAATAAATTATTAATTTTTATGAAAAAATCTTTGATGGCTTTGAGTTCCCTTCTGATGCTTGGCGGCGTAGCTTCGGCGCAGAAAGTAGCGTTTGAAGAATACAATTTAGACAACGGACTGCATGTGATTTTACACAAAGACCCTTCCGCTCCGGTAGTGGTTACTTCGGTAATGTATCACGTTGGTGCAAAAGACGAAAACCCGGACAGAACTGGTTTTGCACACTTTTTTGAACACCTTTTATTTGAAGGTACTAAAAATATCGCAAGAGGAGAATGGTTTAAAATTGTAACGGCTAATGGCGGTAACAATAATGCCAACACTTCTGACGACAGAACGTATTACTACGAGGTTTTCCCTTCCAACAATCTGGAGTTAGCCTTATGGATGGAATCGGAAAGACTAATGCATCCGGTAATCAATCAAATTGGTGTTGACACTCAGAACGAAGTTGTTAAAGAAGAAAAAAGATTACGTGTTGACAACCAGCCTTACGGAAACTTATTCACTGAGGTTAAGAAAAACATCTTCACAAAACACCCTTACCGTTGGGCACCTATCGGTTCTATGGAGCATTTAGATGCTGCAACACTTCAGGAATTCCAGGCTTTCAACAAAAAGTTCTACATTCCTAACAATGCGGTTCTGGTTGTAGCCGGAGATTTTGATAGCGCTCAGGCAAAACAATGGATCCAGAACTATTTCGGACCAATCCAAAAAGGTACGCCTATCACGCGTCAGAAAATTGAAGAGACTCCGATAACACAAACAATCCACGCAACATACCAGGATCCGAACATCCAGATCCCAATGGCTGTTACGGCTTACAGAACACCGTCTATGAAAACACATGACGCCAGAGTACTGGACATGATTTCTTCTATTCTTTCTGACGGAAAAAGTTCAAGATTATACAAAAAGTTAGTTGACGATAAGAAAATGGCGCTTCAAATTGGTGCTTTCAACTACAGCCAGGAAGATTATGGTGTGTATTTTATCTACGGATTACCACAAAGCCCGACAACTCCTGCTGAATTAATTAAAGGTATGGACGAGGAAATCGTTAAGCTTCAAACGGAATTGATTTCTGAAAAAGATTTTCAGAAATTACAAAACAAGTTTGAAAACCAATACGTAAACAGCAATTCAAACTTAGAAGGTGTTGCAGAGAACCTGGCTTCTTTCTACTTACTTTATGGCGATGTGAACCTAGTAAATACTGAAATCGACATTTACCGTTCCATCACCCGTGAAGAAATCAGAGATGTTGCTAAAAAGTATTTAAATCCAAACCAACGTTTGATTTTAGATTATGTTCCAGCAAAAGATAAAGCACAAAACTAAGCAGCCAATAATCATGAAGAAAATAATATATATAGCAGCGAGCTTGTTTTTAACGATTACTATGCAAGCACAAGACAGACCTCAACCAAAACCGGGACCGGCTCCAACAATCAATGTTAAAAAACCGGAAACCTTCACTTTAAAGAATGGTTTAAAAGTAATGGTAGTAGAAAACCATAAACTACCGAGAGTTACTTATTCCTTAACACTGGACAACCCTCCGTATGCGGAAGGTGACAAAAAAGGTGTAGCCGATTTAACCAGCAGCATGATTGGTAAAGGTACCCGAAAAATATCTAAAGACGCTTTTAACGAAGAAATCGATTTCTTAGGCGCAAACATCAACTTCTCTTCCGGCGGAGCTTCTGCCAGCGGATTGTCTAAATATTCCGGAAAAATCCTGGAATTAATGGCTGATGGTGCTTTAAATCCTGTTTTCACTCAGGAAGAGTTCGACAAGGAAAAAGCAAAATTACTGGAAGGAATAAAATCGCAGGAAAAAAGTGTTACGGCTGTTGCCGGACGTGTTGAAAACGTTCTGGCTTTCGGAAAAACACATCCAAGCGGAGAATATTTAAGCGAAGAAACGATCAACAAAGTAACGTTAAACGATGTGGTTTTAAACTACAACACATATTTTGTTCCGGGTAATGCTTATCTGGTAATTATTGGTGATGTGAACACAAAAGACACCAAGAAAATGGTTGAAAAACTTTTCGGTTCATGGAAAAAAGCGATTGCACCGCAGTTGGTTTATTCCGATCCAAAAAACGTACAGTACACTCAAATCAATTTTGTAGACATGCCAAATGCGGTACAGTCGGAAATTGCTTTAGTAAATACGGTTAACATCAAAATGACGGATAAAGAATATTTCGCTTCTCTTTTAGCCAACCAGATCCTTGGTGGTGGTGGTGAAGGAAGATTATTCTTAAACCTTCGTGAAAAACACGGATGGACTTATGGTGCTTATTCTTCTATCGGATCCGGAAAATACGTTACGAAATTCCGTTCTTCTGCTTCTGTTAGAAATGCAGTTACCGACAGTGCTGTAGTAGAGTTCTTCAACGAATTAAAAAGAATCAAAACAGACCTTGTTTCTGCTGAAGATTTAAAAAATGCAAAAGCAAAATACATCGGAAACTTTGTAATGCAAATTGAAAAACCGGCTACAATTGCCCGTTATGCTTTAAACACTGCAACACAAAACTTACCGGAAGATTTCTACGAGAACTACATTAAAAACATTAATGCCGTTACTCCGGAAGATATTAAAAATGCCGCTAACAAATTCTTTTTATCAGACAACACCAGAGTTGTGGTTGTCGGTAAAGCTGCAGATGTATTGTCAGGATTAGAGTCTTTAAAAATTCCTATTTTCTATTTCGACAAATTCGGTAATGCTACAGAAAAACCAGTGGTAAACAAACCAATTCCTGCCGGTGTTACTGCAAAAACAGTATTTGACAACTACATCAAAGCTATTGGTGGTGAAAAAGCCGTTGCCAGCATTAAATCTATCGCTACTACAGCTACAGCTACAATCCAGGGACAAGCTTTGGAAATGACTTCCAAACACACTTCAGACAACAAGTCATTGTTTGAAATGAAAGTTGCCGGAATGACAATGTCCAAACAAGTTGTAAACGACAAAGCGGCTTATGCTATTCAACAAGGTCAGCGAAAAGATTTCACTGCAGAAGAATTCAAAGAGAAAAAAGAAAGTGCTGCTGCATTCCCGGAATTGGCTTTAGCGAAAAAAGCAGATTTAAAAATCAAAGCTATCGAAAGCATTAATGGTAAAGATGCTTATGCTATCGAAAACGGAAAAAGCACCTTATACTATGATGTAAAAACCGGTTTAAAAGTAGCGGAAGCAAAAACACTTGAAAGAGCTGGTCAGAAAATGACACAAATGATTACTTACGGAGATTACAAAGATGTAAAAGGAATTAAAGTTCCTTACAAAATGGTAATGAACGTTGGAATGGATTTAGACTTTACAACTTCTGATGTAAAAATCAACGAAGGTGTAACACCAGCTGATTTCCAATAATCACAAAATACAATATCATAAAAAAGACCGCCTTCCGGCGGTCTTTTTCTTTATTTCCTGCTGGAGAAATACACTCCGACTAAAATTATCAGGGCGCCTACAATCTGGAAGAATTCCATTTTTTCATGATCCAATATACCCCACACAAAAGCGACCACCGGAATTAAATAGGTAACGGAAGACGCAAAAATGGGCGATGAGATCTGTATTAACCGGAAAAAGACAATGTTTGCGATTCCGGTTCCTACAATACCCAGAATAGCAATATACATCGCCGACTCCTGAACTTCCGGCTTACCGGCAACCTGAAAGAAATCGGTACAGGACAGCACTATCAATGCCGGAATGGTCAGCACAACAAAGTTCCCGGTAGTAATACTCAGCGTATTCAGATCGGAAAGGTATTTTTTAATCAGATTGACATTCATTGCATAGCAGATTGCCGCCACGACCACAAACAAGGTATAATAGTAATTCTGATTGGGATTGCTCTGCGCTCCGGAATAAATGAGCAGCACACAGCCTATCAGCCCTATCAGTACCCCAAAGAATTGTCTTCGCTGAAATTCCAGCCCGAAAACAAAAGCACCGAGCAATAAGGTATTGAGCGGTGTTAACGAATTCAGAATCGCACTGGTTGAGCTGCTGATTTCCGTTTGAGCAATAGAAAAAAGAAACACCGGCATAAATGTTCCCACAAAAGCCGTCAGCGCGATATATTTCCATTTTCCCAGCGGAATTTTCGGCAGGCTTCTAAATCCTATCAGCAGCAAAAAGGCAGCAGCAAACAATATCCGTAAAGCTCCCAGCTGAAAAGGCGATAATCCGACCAATCCTCTTTTGATTAAAATAAAAGAACTCCCCCATATCAGGGAAAGCCCTATCAGTAAAACCCACTTTAGCTGTTTTGTCATTTTCTATCAATTTTAAGGTGTAAAATTCTAATATTAAAACGAAAAAACGCCTGTTTTTTTATAATTTTGTAACTCTTTACAAAAGAGCTTTTTAATCTTAAAAAAACACCATCATGAATTTCACAAAAAAAATAGCTGTATTTGCTTTAACCGCTTTTGTATTGGTTAGTTGTAAAAAAGAAGATAAAAACACTACTGCAGCAACCGCAACAGAAGCGTCAAAAGACGTAGCAGCAAAAATGGAAACAGCCAGCATGAACATTGAAGGAATGACCTGCGCTATGGGCTGTGCAGCCACCATTGAAAATAAATTATCCCACCTGGAAGGTGTTACTTCTGCCAAAGTTGATTTTGAAACCAAAACAGCTACTGTAGAATTTGATGCAAACAAACAGTCAACTATTTCCCTGACACAAACTGTTGAAGGTGTTGCCGACGGAAAAACATACAAAGTTACCAGCGTAAAATCATCTGGTGACAAAGCAATGGTTATGGATCAGGAACCGAAAAAAGCAGAAGGTAAAAAATGCTGTTCGGCTGATGCTAAAAAATCATGTGCCGATAAAAAAGGAGATGCACCTAAAAGCTATGCCACAGATGCTAAAAAAGACACTGACGTTAAAAAGGCATAACCGGACACATAGTATAAAAAAAAGCGAACTGAATAGTTCGCTTTTTTTTATTTCCATCGTATGCTTTGCATGATTTCCCGCATGTCGTTTTTAATATAACTTGCCGCCGGCATAATGGAATCAAAATTTGGTTTTGCATAAAAATAAACCGATCCCACAATAAAATGCTTCGTACTGTCCGTTACATAAAACTGTGCATTCGTAGCCGCATCGCCGCCCACCTGGTAAAACATTCCGTAAACTTTATCTTTACGGTTCACAAACGGCTGTTCCTGTATGTCGTCCGCTTTAATAACGTGCTCATACGTTAGTTTCTGCGCATCTCTTAACAGGACATCAATATTATTATTTACCGGCTTATAATCGATGTAAATGGTCCCTTTCATTTTCGGATACACAATATTAAAGCCACAGGCTCCTTTTTCGGTTATCTTCGTCAGCGTATTCACATCAAAAGTAAAAGCGCAGCCATCCGTAAACATTCTGTATTCCGGCATAGGGTATTCCAATCGCAGGTGTGCTTTTGGCTTTGGCACTACATCACCTTTGCAGGCTGTAAACAAGAAGCCTATTCCCATTAGCAGCAGTAATCCGGTATTTCTTAATTTTCTATTCATTTTTTAAAGCAGTGTAACTTTAATTTGTTTCACACGGCGTTTATCGACCGATTCGACGGTAAATATACAATCTGCAAAATTTATTTTCTGGTGCTTTTTTGGAAAATTTCCGGAAATCTCTAAAATAAATCCGGCCAAAGTTTCCGATTCCCCTTTATTGGCTTCAAAAACCTCTTCATCGACCGGGACGATCCTGTAAAAATCTTTCAGGCTTATCTTCCCTTCAAACAGGAAGTTTTTGGCATCAATCTGCGAAAAGACAATATCTTCATCATCAAACTCATCACTGATATCTCCCACAATTTCTTCCAGTATGTCTTCCAGCGATATCAGGCCGGAGGTTCCGCCATATTCATCAACTACTATTGCCAGATGGTTTTTCATACCCTGAAATTCCTTTAGCAGGTTATCGAGTTTTTTATTTTCGGGAACAAAAAACGGACTCCTTAATAAGGCCTGCCATTCAAAATCGGTTTTATCAATATGCGGGATCAGGTCTTTTACAAACAAAACGCCTTCAATATGATCGATATCTTCTTTATAAACCGGTATTCTCGAATAGCCTTTATCTACGATCTTAGCAAAAATCTCTTCAAATGTTTCTTCAATATTTAAGGCAAAAACATCAATACGGGGACTCATAACCTGGCGCACTTCCGTATTACCGAAGGTTACTATGCCTTCCAGTATTTTCTGTTCTTCTTTGGTTGCATCGCCATAGTCGGTCATTTCCAATGCCTGCGACAGCTGATCTACCGAAAAGTTTTCTTTTTCTTTCCCTATTTTTTTATGCAGATACAGGATGATCTGCCGAAGCGGAACACTTACCGGCGTTAGCAGTCCGGTTAAAAAAACCACAAACGTGCTGACCCCTTTGGCAAATTTTACATTATTCCGGGTGGCATACATTTTAGGCAGTACTTCCCCAAAAAACAGGATCAATACCGCCACTATAGCAATTTCAAGGATTACTTTCGTGCTCAGCGCCATTCCTTCGGAAAAAACGCGGTTTCCAAAATAGGAAAAAAGCACCACAATTGTAATGTTCAGAAAGTTATTGGCGACCAGAAAAGTCATGGACAGCTTTTTGGGTGTTTCCAAAAGCCTGCTGATTTGTTTTCCTTTATTCGTATTGGCCGATATCAAATCGTCAATTTCTTTTCTGTTCAGGGAAAAAATAGCGACTTCTGCACCGGAAACCAATGCAGAACAAAACAACAGGAAAAGTATTCCTATTATTAAAAAAATAAGGTTAAAATCTATTATACTTATTAAACTGACGGGGCCTGGGTCCAAATCAAATCAATTTAGTTAAACAATTAAAACGGCATGTCATCATTCTGACCTGACGTATTTGGCCCGTCAAAAGAAGGCTTCGAAGGATCTGATGACGAAGAGAATCCCTGTTTATTGTTTTCAATTTCCTTTTTAGTTGTTAAAAAAGTAAATTCCGTAACCTGGATTTCTGTTGTATATTTTGTAGTTCCGTCTTCCGCCTGCCATTGTCTGGACTTGATACGCCCTTCTACATAAATCTTATCTCCTTTAGAAAGATATTTTTCACATATTTCAGCCGCTTTATTTCTGACCACAAGATTGTGCCATTCCGTAGAAGTGATTCTCTCGTTAGTGGATTTGTTAATATAGACCTCATTAGTAGCCAAAGGGAAACGTCCTATACAATTTCCGCCTTCGAAATAATGCATTTTTACATCATCTCCCAAATGTCCTATTAACATAACTTTATTTACCGTTCCGTTCATGGCTGATACCTGTTTTATTCACTCAAATATACTAATTTCTATTCACTTTGCTCTATACTCTTCAATAAAATTATAGATCACTATCGGGAAGGGCAGCTTTTCAATCTCCGGAAAAGACATTCCGCCAACCAGTGGCTTGTCTGTTTTCAGCTCCCAAAAATGGATGTGCAGGTGTTGGTGCGAAAGTTTATGGATTATTTTTTTAGTATTCAGCAACCTCAGATCCGATGTTTCAATTCCCTCCCTGCTCCAATCCTGCCCGCTGTTTTGCAGCAACCCCGCCATTTCCTCCTGCCCTATATCCTGACTGGTTTCAAACAGCGGAAATTCATACAATCCATGCCAGATCCCTTTTGCTTCCCTTTTCGCAACCAGCGATCTTTCATTGGCATCCTTTAAAATAAGGTAATTAAAATAGCGGTTAACAACTTTTGTCTTTTTTAATTTCACCGGCAGGCTGTCTACTTTTTTCTTTTGCAATGCCGCACAACTGTCATTAAAAACGCAGCTTCCGCAATCCGGATTCCTCGGCACACATTGCAAAGCACCAAATTCCATCATCGCCTGATTAAACAAGGACGCCTGTTCTTTGGGCAACAAAGCTGCCGCCAGCTCTTTAAATTCTTTTTTAGCCGCCGGAGAGGCAATATCCGTTTCCACATCAAAATAGCGGGACAACACCCGGAACACATTACCGTCTACCACCGGAACGGGCTCACCATAAGCAATGGAAGCGATTGCGGCAGCTGTATATTCACCCACTCCTTTTAATGTTAGCAACTCCTTATAAGTACCGGGAAATACACCACCCATTTCATACGCAACCTGTTTGGCCGTAGCATGAAGGTTACGGGCACGGGAATAATATCCCAAACCCTGCCAGAGTTTTAACACTTGTTCCTCTTCGGCATCTGCCAGATCACGAACCGTTGGAAAAGCCTCCGTAAAAGACAAAAAATAGGGCAAACCCTGCGCAACTCGCGTTTGTTGCAACATGATTTCTGACAGCCAAATAGGATACGGATTCGTTGTTTTTCTCCAGGGTAAATCACGTTTATTTTGTAAATACCATTGAATTAACAAGTTAGTAAAATGCATTCTAAAAAATTAGTCAACAAAAATAAAACTTTATGTAATTAAATTTTAATCAATTAAGGTTGAAATATTGTATTTTTAATTGCTATATTTGCAAACTCAAAAAATTACACATCAATATAAATCGAAAGAAAATGACGAAAGCAGACATCGTAGCGAAAATTTCCGAAAAATTGGGTCTAGAAAAAGGAGATGTACAAGCAACAGTTGAGTCTTTTATGGACGAAGTAAAAAACTCATTAGAAACTGGTGACAATGTATACTTAAGAGGTTTTGGTAGCTTTATCATCAAAACAAGAGCAGAAAAAACAGGTAGAAATATCTCTAAAAACACTACAATAAAGATTCCTGCCCACAACATTCCAGCTTTCAAACCAGCAAAAATTTTTGTTGATGGCGTGAAAACGAATACTGAAGTAAAAGTTAACTAATTTATTAATCACTAAACACTACAATTTATGCCAAGTGGTAAAAAAAGAAAAAGACATAAGGTAGCGACTCACAAACGTAAAAAAAGAGCGAGAGCTAACCGTCACAAGAAGAAAAAGTAGTTTAAAACTACTTTTTTCTTTTTAAAGTTTAAAGTTCATTGAAATTGAAATTATCGTATTTGACTCAAAAAAGAGCGATTTATATTACAAATCGGTTTTTTAGCACCTCAAATCTTTAATTTCGCGGGTTTAACCTGTAAATTAATGTTTAATCCATCTATACGTTTAGTTGCTGTTTTGCCTTGCAAAACACAATGGTCATGTATGGATAAAAATGTACCATGTGAACAAGGAATTAATTATCCGATCTGGTTCAGATGCTGTAGATTTTGCCTTATTAAAAGATGGAAAACTAATTGAATTACACAAAGAAGAGGGCGACAAAAACGGCAACGGCTTTCAGGTGGGCGATATTTTTATTGCCAAAATCAGGAAACCGGTTGCGGGACTAAACGCTGCTTTTGTAAATGTAGGCTTTGAAAAAGATGCCTTTTTACATTATCACGATTTAGGACCAAACCTATCTTCTTTAATAAAATTCATAAAACTTGTAAGCGCAGGTAAAATAAAAGATTTCTCCCTAAAAAACTTTCCTTTTGAACCTGAAATCAACAAAGATGGCGCCATCTCTGATGTATTAAGCGCCAACCAGTCGATTTTAGTTCAAGTAGTTAAAGAACCCATATCCACAAAAGGCCCGAGAATAAGCTCTGAGCTTTCTTTAGCCGGCAGGTATGTTGTTTTAGTTCCTTTTTCGGACCGGATTTCGATTTCTCAAAAAATCGAATCCAAAGAAGAAAAAGACCGCTTAAAACGTTTGGTTCAATCTATCAAACCAAAAGGATTTGGTGTTATTGTCAGAACAGTAGCAGAAGGCAAAAAAGTAGCTGAACTTGACAAAGACTTACAAAATTTACTGGACAAATGGACAGCAATGTGTAAGCGAATCCCTACAGCTCATCATCCTTCAAAAGTATTAGGTGAACTCAACAGAGCCTCCTCAATATTGAGAGATGTATTTAATGATACCTTTACCGGTATTCACATAGATGATGAGGATCTGTATTATCAAACAAAGGAGTATTTGCAAGAAATAGCTCCTTCAAAAGTATCTATTGTTAAGCATTATCAATCGAAAGAGTTACCTCTTTTTGAGAAATACAATATAGAGCGACAAATTAAAACGTCATTTGGAAGAACGGTTTCTATGAGTAAAGGAGCTTACTTAATCATAGAACACACTGAAGCATTACACGTCATTGACGTTAACAGCGGTAATCGTTCCAACAAAGCGCAAAATCAGGAAGACACTGCTCTTGAAGTTAATCTGATAGCTGCTGCAGAAATTGCAAGACAGCTGCGATTAAGAGATATGGGTGGTATTATTGTAGTCGATTTTATCGATATGTCCAATCCTGACAACCGCAAAGTACTCTATGATTTCTTAAAAGAAGAAATGAGCGATGACAAAGCAAAACATAAAATCTTGCCTCCTAGTAAATTTGGATTAATTCAAATCACTAGACAAAGAGTCAGACCTGAAGTTAATATCAAAACAAGAGAAGAAAACCCGAATAATGAAAACGGGGAAATCGAAGCTCCAATCTTGATTGTTGATAAGATATCAGCTGATCTAGAAAGAATTTTAAAGGATCACAGCAAAGTGGTTCTGAATGCGCATCCATTCGTGGCTGCATACCTTACAAAAGGTTTTCCATCATTACGTTCAAAATGGTTTTTTGAACATAAAAAATGGGTGAAAATTATACCTCGTGATGCTTACACGTATTTAGAATACCATTTCTTTGACAAACAGGGAAATGAAATTAAATAAACTAAAAAACCGCTATTCTTAACTGATTAGCGGTTTTTTTTATATGTGTATATTATCGTTTTTTCTTAAAGAACTCCTTCATTAAAGCAGCACATTCATTTTCCATAACCCCGCCGGTAACAAGCGTTTTGGGATGCAGCTGTGTTCCCATTTTCTGAAATCCGCGCTGTTCATCGCGGGCACCGAATACGATTTTAGAAATCTGGCTCCAGTATAACGCCCCCGCACACATCTGGCAGGGCTCCAGCGTTACATAAAGCGTACAGTCTTTCAGGTATTTCCCGCCTAAAAAATTAGCCGATGCAGTAATTGCCTGCATTTCGGCATGTGCCGTAACATCGTTTAACAACTCCGTCAGGTTATGGCTTCTGGCAATAACCCGATTGTCTATAACCACTATGGCGCCTACAGGAATCTCCCCTTTTTCAAAGGCAATTTCGGCCTCCTGCAAAGCCTTTTTCATAAAATAATCGTCGGTGAAAATATTTTCCATAAAAACAAAAATACAATTTCAAATTGTACCTTTGCTGCATGTCCGAAAAACTCTTACCAAATATTCAATCTCCAGTCGATTTACGGCAGCTTCCGGCTGAACAACTTCCGGTTTTAGCACAGGAATTACGCGACTTTATAATTGATATTGTTGCTGTCAAAGAAGGCCATTTAGGCGCAAGCCTTGGAGTAGTCGAACTTACGATAGCGCTTCATTATATTTTCAATACCCCTGAAGATTTATTGGTCTGGGATGTAGGTCACCAGGCTTACGGACATAAAATACTGACTGAAAGAGCCGAAATATTTCATACGAACCGCCAGCTGAACGGCATATCCGGTTTCCCGAAACGCAGCGAAAGCATTTACGATACTTTTGGTGTCGGGCATTCCTCCACGGCAATATCGGCCGCACTTGGAATGGCCATTGCGTCCAACCTGAAAGGAGAAACAGAAAAACAGCACATCGCCGTAATTGGTGATGCTTCCATAGCTTCCGGAATGGCTTTTGAAGGACTGAATCACGCCGGGGTAACCGATGCCAATTTACTGGTTATCCTGAATGACAACGCCATTGGGATAGATCCCAGCGTAGGCGCTCTTAAAGATTACCTGACTTCGGTAAAAGCCGGAAAGAATCCGAAAGAGAACAACATGATCAGTTCCCTGAATTTTGATTATTCCGGTCCTATTGACGGTCATGACATCCCTCTTTTGTTAAGTGAGCTGAACCGTCTTAAAAATAAAAAAGGCCCTAAATTCCTTCATATTATCACCACAAAAGGAAAAGGACTGGAACAGGCCGAAAAAGATCAGGTGAAATACCATGCGCCGGGAAAATTCGACAAAGTAACCGGTGAGATAATCCCCAAATCTGAAGATCATCTGCCGCCAAAATTCCAGGATGTTTTTGGACTGACCTTAGTGCAACTGGCCCGACAGAATGAAAAAATAATCGGCATCACACCCGCTATGCCAACCGGTTCTTCCATGAAATTCATGATGGAGGAAATCCCGTCGCGTGCCTTTGACGTGGGCATAGCCGAACAGCATGCCGTAACACTGGCCGCCGGAATGGCAACACAGGGAATGGTTGTTTTTTGCAACATTTATTCTACCTTTTTACAACGGGCTTACGACCAGGTTATCCACGATGTGGCACTACAGGATCTTCCGGTAATTTTTTGCCTGGACCGTGCAGGGCTTGTCGGCGAAGACGGCGCAACCCACCAGGGTGTATTTGACATTGCCTACCTGAGCTGTATTCCGAACCTTATCCTGTTTGCTCCGCTTAATGAGATCGAACTGAGAAACGGGATGTACACCGCACAGACAGGACTGGAACATCCCATTGCGATACGCTATCCGAGAGGAAGAGGCTATATCCGCAACTGGCAGCTGCCTTTTGAAAAAATTGAGATCGGCAAAGCCAGACCATTGCAAAAAGGTACCCAAACAGCCATACTATCTACCGGCACAATTGGCAATAATATCACTGCGGCTTTAAACGAAATACAGGATGCGGCTTTATTTTCGCATTATCATTTTCCTTTTATAAAACCACTGGATGAACAAAGCCTGCATGAAATCTGCAACACACACACCACCATCATAACCATTGAGGATGGCAGCATCATCGGCGGCTTCGGCAGTCTTGTTACTGCTTTTATAACCGATAATAATTACCCTGTAAGTGTTAAAAAACTGGGGGTACCGGATTTTTTCATTGAACACGGCACAGTTATTGAGCAACAACAAAGTTGCAAAATTGACGTTATCAGTTTGAAGAATTTTTTATCAAGCCTCTGAATGTAAGCACTTTTGCCTATTACAAAATTAAAAACTCTATTTGATCATGAAAATTACTCCGTATCTAATCGGATTACTTTTTATTTTAGCTATTTCAAAAAGTAATGCACAAGACGTTGTAAGAACAACAATCCCCGACACCACCACCTACTGGCACAAAAAGAACGTCATCGGCCTCGATTTCAGCCAGATTGCCTTTATCAATTGGAGCGTCGGAGGAAACAACTCCATTTCCGGCCTTTTAAAGGGTGCTTTCCTAAGAAACTACACCAAAGGTAATCTTAGATGGAAAAACGAATTAATCGTGCGCTATGGCGTAAATAAGCAGGAAGAAAGGGAATTACGGAAAACGGATGATGCGGTACAGCTTAATTCCACCATCGGATACCGTCATGATAGTATTTCAAACTGGTACCACAGTGCAAAATTAAATTTCAACACGCAGTTCACAAGCGGTTATGCTTATCCTAATACGGATCTGGCAATTTCGAAGGCTTTTGCCCCGGCTTACTGGTTTCTGGGTGTAGGAGCAGAATATTCCAATAAAGAAAAAAAGCTGAATGCCTATTTTTCACCGCTGACACAAAAAACCACTTTAGTACTGGATCAGCGTTTAGCCGACCAGGGGGCTTTCGGGGTTGACAAAGCGGTTTATGACGCAGATGGCAATCTGATCAGGCATGGTAAAAAGTCCCGGACAGAAGTGGGAATTTTAGTCACCAACCAATGGAAGAATGAAATCTATAAAAATATTTTCCTGGATCATCGATTAAGCCTTTATACCGATTACCTGAATAATTTTGGCAATGTCGATGTAGACTGGCAGGTACAGCTTGATCTGGTCGTAAATCAATATGTAAAAGCCAATATCGGTACCAATCTCGTTTATGACGATGACATCAAATCGAAAAAGGAGATAGACGGCGTACAGGTTACACAAGGTCCTAAAATCCAGTTTAAACAATTACTCGGTGTAGGATTGAGCTATACTTTTTAAAAACAAAAAAGGTTCCTTTCGGAACCTTTTTTATTAGAATTAATTTAATATAACCTTCTTCGTATAACTTAGATTATCTCCGTCAATCTTAAGAATATACATTCCTGATTGTAATCCTTTCAGATTTATTGTTTTTTCGATATTGAAGTCGTCAACTTTTTGGTTGTACACTTTTCTTCCGTTTATATCAAATACTTCAAGTGTCACTTTTCCGCTGTAGTTTCCAATAAACACATTGAACGTTCCGTTTGAAGGGTTAGGATATACCTTGATCATATCTTCATTCTGGAAGTAGTCTACTGCTAACGTACAGTTAGGTCCCTGTGGTGGTGTTGTAAAGTCTTCCACCTGGTCGTTAATACCGGCAATACCGGAATTGGTTCCAGCCGAAGCATTAACACCCAATCCTCTTCTTGCAAATACATCCCAGATCATACAGAAATCCTGTCCGCCTGTCGTTGCCTGATCTGCTGCAATAATAGCATTTCTACCGGAAACGAATGAAGGGTTACAAGGCTGTAATTTTAAAGCGTCAATAACCAGTCTTAAAACTTTGTTATTTCCACCGGTACCAGTGTACATATTCGCATCGTATCCGTATTTGTTAACATAAGCCCAGGCTAAATCCCATAATACACTAGCCCAAACCGTTCCTACAGCGTGAACATCAATTCTTGTTGTTCCGTTAGCATCTACATACGTTAAACCATTTGTATCTCCGTAAGTAAGCGGGTTAATAGCTAAATCCGTTGAATATTTAAAAGCACGGATTCCTCTTCCGTCTGTAGGCTGATTGGCTAAGAAAGTAGCAATACCTTTACCAACAACCGGAGAATCACCAGCTTTCATCTGCAACATATAAGCAAAGAAATCTGACCATCCTTCTCCCATTTGCTCTGAACTTGTTAAACAAGCCGCATTAGCCGGTCCGCCGGTTAAACGGGAAGAAACACCATGTCCGTATTCGTGTGTAATAACACCATTATCAAAATCGCCATCAGAATTCACAAAGTTAACCGGCTGAATAGCGATCGTTAAATTAAGTGTTCCGTTTTGCATGGCTGCGATCATAGCATTTCCAACAGAAGGTCTGATGGAAATAGCAGGGATTGTTATCGCTGCATTATCACCACCCATCACAATATCTTCCTCTAAATTGTTTACCACGATAACTGCAAGTGCTCCTGCATTCTGAGCAAACATAACTTTTTCAACAAAAGAACAGGTTCCTCTTTTGATCATTACGATCTTACCGTTCAATTCTGCACCGTTTATAGCTGCTGTACAAGCATCTGCATTATCCGGAACACCGTCATTGAACAGGGCCACATTAGCCGTAATTCCTGCAGGCTGCACCGGCAATGCCACGTGACCGTTAGTAAAGTTATTGTCAACCGCTACATAGCTACCCGCTAAAGAAGCCGGGGAATGGATCTCGAAAAATTTAGGTCTTGGTCCAACATCCCATAAATACATCTGCATTCTCGGGCGCTGTCCGTCAACCGGTGTGGAAAAGTTTGCGTTATTTGTTCCGCTTCCATCCTGTGCATCAGCTAAAACAGCATCACCCTGAAGGGTAACTGTTCCTCCTTTTCCATAATTATTCTGCTGAAAGTTACCGTTAACTTCATTAAAACCATACTGATACATAATATCGTGCATGATATTATTCATGTAGAACAGGTTTGTCGTTGCAGCATTCGTATAAGTAGACGCTGCTACTCCGGTTCCGCCGTAAGGATAGTCAAAAACCAATCCTGCACCTCCGTCCGGACTTGCTCCGTTTCCGTTTGTTCCGGCAATATCTTCTTTTGCCCAAACGTTATTTCCTCTTGTAATGGTAAATTCCGCGCCGGCTGTTCCGTTAATATCATGCCATCCGTAAGGAGAGGCAAGCGCATTATCCGGAGAAACCAACAACTCTCTGTTACCGTGATTAGGACTTTCCACATTGAATGGGTACACGCGGTAAGATCCCGACTGTACCTGCGCAAAAGAATTTGCTTCTTTAAACGCTTTATTGCCGAAGTTCATGGAGTGGTTGTGCTCTTTGTGATTCGCATCACCAAAATTACAGCTTAAAACCAAGTCAAAATTTTCCAGAAGCTTACCGTTTACAGCATCGATTCTAACACTCCATAAATGTTTGTAATCGGAAGTATAAAAAGTATAATCCCAGGCCAGACGCAACGATTCGTCTTCCATTTGCTGGAACACCAATTCTGCACTTACCGGATCATCCTGTAACGTTCCGTTAGACAACTTAAATTCTTTATTGCTGATTGTAGTAACAACCTGGCTGCTGAACGTTTGTACTTTCAACAGGCTTAACGCTTTCTGGAAGCCGTCAAGCACTGATAAAACAGGAGTAACCGTATTGATCTTTGCCGATATTCCCGGAACAAACCGATTTCCAACATTAATAACCTCTCCGTTTTTAACAGAAAAATTGGTTATTGCATTAAAAATTTCGATTCCTTTATACCGCTGCTTAACATAATAGTTATTGATTTTTGTAGTGGAAGAACTCGCTTCACTTTCAACAAACCAGTCCTCAACATCTTGCTTCGTTAATCCAAGTTTTTGATGATTATTAGCCAGATATCGCTGAATCTGCTCATTTTGGGATTGGGCAAATCCTACGCCACTTGCTAACATTAGCATCAATAGGGTAGTTTTTTTCATAATTTGTAGTTAGCTTTTTTAATTTAAGTATCACAAAATTAAACTTTTATTCCACTTAACAAAAAAATAGCGTTAATTTATCAGTAAGAATTAAATCCCGGCTTTTATAATATTAAAGATTTGTAAAGCTTTACCGTCAGTTAACATCGAAACGAAATGACAGATATGCATCAGCCGTTCATAAAGTTTCATTTTTTCGGTTATAAATTTCTCCGGCAATAATTTTAAGATCAGGATATCATAATTAGTTGCCTTGCCTTCAAATTTATTATTGTATGCCGTACAGAATTTATCCAGCAACGTATTGATAATCTGGTAACCCATGATTTCTTTTTCAATTACCTCACGGCTCTGATAGATATTCTTAATACTAATCTTGATAATGTCGTCCATCTGGGCTTTGTACTGGCTTTTATCCATCAGGGCTACATGAAAGTTCCCCTGAAGAATTGCTTCTTCATTTTCAAGGAAGACCTTTACGGCATCCCCTATCAAGCTGCTGATCGCCAAAGCGCGCAGGTAGCTGATACGGTCTTCTTTTGTGGTAAGGGTATTGTATTTTTTGTTATCGATCGTATGCCTTACTAAATTAATAAGGTATTCCAGAGCAAAGTCCTCCTCTACCAGCCCCAGATTAATACCGTCTTCAAAATCGATTATGGTATAGCAAATATCGTCTGCCGCTTCAACCAGAAATGCCAGCGGATGTCTTTCGAACCCGATATCTTCCGTTTTTTTATTGGACAGCATTCCCAGTTCTGCCGCTACATCTTTAAAAAATTCTTTATCGGTCTGGAAAAAGCCGAATTTCTTATCGGCTATATTAGCCGTAGGTTTTTTAGGAAGGCTTTCTTTCGGATATTTCATAAAGGCACCTAAGGTGGCATAGGAAATCCGAAGCCCGCCTTCATTACCCGGACGGGAACCGGTCAGGACCGAAAAACCGTTGGCATTTCCTTCAAAGTCCACCAGATCCTGCCATTCTTTAGGTTCCAGTTGCGCCTGATACTGCAAGCCGTTTCCGGTTTTAAAATATTCCCCTATCGCCTTTTCGCCGGAATGCCCGAACGGCGGATTTCCGATATCGTGTGCCAAAGCAGCTGCCGCTACAATCGTTCCGAAATCGTTCATGTGGAAACCGTGTATTTCTTTTAAATGAGGGTATTTTTCTAAGATTTTCTTTCCAACCAAACGGCCTAAAGAACGTCCCACAACCGATACTTCCAGACTGTGCGTTAACCGCGTATGTACGAAATCGGTTTTCGAAAGCGGAATAACCTGCGTTTTATCCTGTAAGCTTCGAAAGGCAGATGAAAAGATGATCCTGTCGTAATCAACTTCAAAACCCAGCCGGGTATCATCCTGTTCTTTTCTTAAACGTTTGCTTGTATCGCCTTGTCTTTTTAAGGACAAGAGCTGTTCCCAGTTCATCATTGGATTCCTTATATTATATATTCTGAATTGTTCTGATTCAAAATAGGATTAATTATTTTGTTGTTTGGCTATCTCTGCCTGAATAATATTGTTTTTCACTTCTTTAAAAACATGGTTTTTTGCTTCTGCAAATGAAATATCATAGATGCGTTCCAGTTTTTGGAATGGTACCGGATATTTAGACAATAAATGGGTGTAATATTTATCCAGCACCTCTTTGGAAGGCAAGGTAAATTCCAGCTTTAATTCAAACCGGCGCACCAAAGCTTCATCAATCATCTGTATCTGGTTGGTTGCCGCAATTAGAATGGATTTTTTCGGGAAGTTATCAATCAGCTGTAAAATGGCATTGACAACCCTTTTCATCTCGCTACTGTCTTTGTTATCATAATCCCGGATTTGCCCCAACGAATCAAATTCATCAAAGAACAATACGGCGCTTTCATACAATACTTCTTTAAACAGTCCTTCAATATTCTTTGCTGTTTCGCCCAGTTTGGACGACACGATACTCGCCAGATTTACAATGATGATTTTCTTATCGAGCCGTTTTGCTATGGCTTTTGCCGTCATTGTTTTCCCGCAGCCGGTTTTTCCGTAAAGCAGCATTTTGTTGACTACCGGCAGTTCATACTGTTCCAAAATTTCCCGATACTGGTATTCCTTTAAAAACTGATTGATCTGTCCGGATACCGCTTCGTTAAAAACAACATCTTCCAGGTTGACATTACTCCTGTCTGTAAAATATAAAGTACTCAAAATTATTCCGGTTTTATACGTTAGGACTTATTCACAAATGTACAAATACAATTTCTTTAAAAACAAAACAGCTGTCAAATGACAACTGTTCTTTATATATTCTTTCTTTCTACTATTTTCTACAGTAAAAAAACAGCTACCTTTTCAAGTAGCTGCCTGTTATTCTTATAGTTTTATTCCAGAATTATGAACCACACATTTCGCAATCGTCCGGTTCTGCATTTTTAGAACGTTCCAACATGGCGCGGAATTCGTCAACTGCAATTTCATCTTCTTTTACGGATGGTGTTTCTTCTTTTTTATCATTATTCAATGTGAACTTGATCGCGTCAACCGCACTCTTCGTTCTTAAATAGTACATTCCTGTTTTTAATCCGGATTGCCACGCATAGAAATGCATTGATGTTAGTTTTGCAAAAGTAGCTCCTTCCATAAACAGGTTTAACGACTGGGACTGATCGATAAAATATCCTCTGTGACGTGACATATCGATAATATCTTTCATACTCATTTCCCAAACGGTTTTGTACAATTCTTTAATATCCTGAGGAATCGCATCGATATCCTGGATAGAACCGTTTGCACGCATGATTTCCTGTTTCAGGCTTTCATTCCACAATCCTAAGTTTACCAAATCATGTAATAAATGCTTGTTTACTACAATAAATTCACCAGACAATACCCGTCTTGTATAAATATTGGATGTATATGGTTCAAAAGCTTCATTGTTTCCTAAAATCTGAGATGTGGAAGCTGTTGGCATCGGCGCCATCAACAAAGAGTTACGCACTCCGTGTTCCATTACTTCTTTACGCAGTGATTTCCAATCCCAACGACCGCTTAATTCTTCATCGCTTAATCCCCAAAGATTATACTGGAATTCTCCCTGAGAGATCGGTGATCCCTGGAAAGTGGAATATGGCCCTTCTTCTTTTGCCATTTCCATTGAAGCAGTAACTGCAGCAAAGTACATGGTTTCAAAGATTTCCTGGTTCAGTTTTTTAGCTTCATCGCTGGTAAAAGGCAAACGCAGTAAGATAAAAGCATCCGCCAGACCTTGCACTCCCAATCCAACCGGACGGTGACGCATGTTTGAGTTTTCCGCTTCCTGAACAGGATAGTAGTTTCTGTCGATTACTTTATTCAGGTTGCGTGTTACACGTTTCGTTACATCAAAAAGCAATTCATGGTTAAACGCCCCGTTTTCTACAAACATCGGTAACGAAATGGAAGCCAGGTTACAAACAGCAATTTCATCTGCCGATGTGTATTCCATGATTTCCGTACACAGGTTGGAAGAACGGATTGTTCCTAAATTCTTTTGATTTGATTTTCGGTTTGCCGCATCTTTATACAGCATATAAGGTGTTCCTGTTTCAATTTGAGATTCCAGGATTTTTTCCCATAGTTCACGGGCTTTTATTGTTTTTCTGCCTTTTCCAGCATTTTCATAGGCAATGTACATCGCATCAAACTCATCGCCGTAAACATTATATAATCCCGGACATTCGTTCGGACACATTAAAGTCCATGAAGCGTCTTCCTGAACTCTTTTCATGAAAAGGTCATTCATCCACATTGCATAAAAAAGGTCACGGGCACGCATTTCTTCTTTACCGTGATTTTTTCTCAAATCAAGGAAATCAAAAATATCCGCATGCCACGGCTCTACATAAACAGCAAAGCTACCTTTACGTTTTCCACCACCCTGGTCTACATAACGGGCCGTATCGTTAAACACACGAAGCATCGGTACGATTCCGTTTGATGTTCCGTTTGTTCCACGAATATACGAACCGGTTGCACGAACGTTGTGGATCGATAATCCGATTCCGCCGGCAGACTGGGAAATTTTAGCCGTTTGTTTTAATGTATCGTAAATACCGTCAATACTGTCATCCTGCATGGCTAACAGGAAGCATGAAGACATTTGCGGTTTTGGTGTTCCGGCATTGAATAACGTTGGCGTTGCATGTGTAAAGAATTTTTTAGACATTAACTCATACGTTTCGATAGCCGATTCAATATCGTTAAGGTGAATTCCAACGGAAACACGCATTAACATGTGCTGCGGACGCTCTACAATCTGCCCGTTGATACGCAGCAAATAAGAACGCTCCAGGGTTTTAAATCCGAAATAATCGTAATTAAAATCCCTGTTATAGATAATTGTAGAATCCAATCGTTCGGCATTTGCCATAATCACTTCGTGAACCTCATCGGAGATTAACGGTGAATCCTGATTGGTTCTCGGATTAACATACTGATACATGTCAGTCATGGTTTCCGAGAATGATTTTTTAGTATTCTTGTGCAGGTTGGATACCGCAATTCGCGCTGCCAACTGTGCATAATCCGGATGCGAAACGGTCATTGACGCTGCCGTTTCGGCAGCTAAATTATCCAATTCGGATGTTGTTACTCCATCATACAAACCTTCAATAACACGCATGGCTACTTTTACAGGATCAACCAGGTCGTTTAATCCGTAGCATAGAATTCTAACTCTATCTGTAATCTTATCAAACATTACAGGTTCTCTTCGTCCGTCTCTTTTTACTACATACATATTATTGAAAAATTTATGAGTGATTAATTAAAAATTGTGAGAAAACCTTTTTTGTTTTCTGCTTAAACTTTCCCAAAAAGGGAATACATGTCGATTAAAAATCAGCGTCGAAGCTAATTTTCTGCGAATCGGTATCTTTATTCATAACGCCCGCTTTCTGATATTCGGAAACTCGTTTTTCAAAGAAATTTGTTTTTCCCTGTAACGAAATCATGTCCATAAAATCAAACGGGTTTGTTGCATTATATACTTTTTCGCACTGCAATTCCACCAACAATCTGTCGGCAACAAATTCCAGATACTGAATCATCAATACAGAGTTCATCCCGATCAAACTCGCCGGTAACGATTCTGTAATAAATTCTCTTTCGATATTCAGTGCATCTGTAATGATCTCTTTAATTCTGTTTTTCGATACTTTATTAACCAAATGGTGGTTGTGTAAATGCACTGCAAAATCACAATGCACTCCTTCATCACGGGAAATCAGTTCGTTCGAAAATGTCAGTCCCGGCATTAATCCGCGTTTTTTCAACCAGAAAATAGAACAGAAAGCTCCTGAGAAGAAGATTCCTTCAACCGCTGCAAAAGCAATTAACCTCTCTGCAAACGAATCGGACTCAATCCATTTCAAAGCCCACTCCGCTTTTTTCTTAATTGCCGGAAACACTTCAATAGCGTGGAACAACTGGTTCTTTTCCGCTTCGTCTTTTACATACGTATCAATTAAAAGCGAATAGGTTTCACTGTGGATATTTTCCATCATGATCTGGAAACCGTAAAAGAATTTCGCCTCGGCATACTGCACTTCATTCACGAAGTTTTCAGCCAGGTTTTCATTTACAATACCATCAGAAGCCGCAAAAAATGCCAGAATATGTTTGATAAAATATTTCTCATCCTCATTTAACTTGGTATTCCAGTCGGTTAAATCCTGATGAAGATCAATTTCTTCCGCCGTCCAAAAGCTAGCTTCCATCTTTTTGTACCATTCCCAGATATCATGGTGTTTGATAGGAAAAATCACAAAACGATCTTTGTTTTCTTGTAAAATTGGTTCGACTGCTGACATAGTATGTTGACTTTTATAGAATTATAATTTTAAAGATTCCCGGAAAGAATCCCTACAAAGGTTGTCATTTGAAATGTAAAAAGAAAGTCAAACCCAGCCAAACTTATTCACAATTGGAACGAGTTTTTAACAACCGAAGAAAATTCTTTCAAGGTCATTATTAAAGTCTAAATTTTTGAATTTCAACAATTTACAAAAAATCAAAAAACAACGAAAACCTGCCCGAAAAGCAGTAAATACATTGGCTTAAAGCCTAAAGGAAACGATTCTTTTTTGAAGCTTTACGCTTTGAGTTCTTCGGCTACTTTTTCAAGCTCATCATACCAGTCTTGTCCAAATTTCCGAACCAAAGCTTCTTTTACAAATTTATACACCGGCACTTCCAATTCCTTTCCCAACGAACAGGCATCATCACAAATATGCCACTTGTGATAGTTAACAGCTGCAAATTCTGAAAAGTCTTTAACGCGAATTGGATACAGGTGGCAGGAAACCGGTTTTTTCCAGTCTACCAATCCCTGATTATACGCCTGCTCTATACCGCAAAGCGCGGTTTTTCCATCGAAAATAACGTAAGCACAGTCGGCTCCGTTAATTAAAGGTGTTTCTAATTCTCCGTCTTCCCCAACAACAGAAGTTCCCTGCGCTTCAATAGCAGCAATACCTTCCGGACGAAGAAACGGCTTTACAATAGGATATATTTCCGCTAAAATTTTAGTTTCGTTTTCATCAAGCGGCGCACCGGCATCCCCGTCCACACAACAGGCTCCTTTACAAGCCGACAAATTACATACAAACTCTTTTTCAAGAATTTCCTCAGACACAATGGTTTTACCTAATTGAAACATTTTTACTTCCGATTCTAAATTTATCCGGCAAAGGTACAAAGTTTAAAGCATTAATGCGAATCAAAAACCATCTCACTCCAAACAGCTTTATTGCAGTATAAACAAAAAAAGCAGCCTTAAATACAGATATTTTATTTTTTTGTTAAAAATTAACTTGTTTTTATATAATTTTGTTAGAATAATATATAATTTTGCACCCTCAAAAAAACAAGTCATGGGATTCGATTGGAAAGAAATTTTTACGGTAGGAATGGTATTATTTGCGGTTATCGATATTTTCGGAAGCATTCCTATTATCGTAGATTTACGCAACAAGGTAGGACATATTCAGTCTGAAAAAGCGTCGATTGTTGCCGCGGTGATCATGATTTCCTTCCTGTTTGTAGGTGATGAAATCCTGAAATTAATCGGTATTGACGTGAATTCGTTTGCCGTAGCCGGTTCCTTTGTATTGTTTTTCCTGGCTTTGGAAATGATTCTTGGCATCACGTTATATAAAGACGATGCTCCCAATACGGCTTCCATTGTACCAATCGCATTTCCGCTGATTGCCGGTGCCGGAACCATGACCACTTTATTATCCCTTCGTTCGGAATACCAGACGATCAATATCATCTTTGGTATTGTAGCCAATATATTAATTGTGTACCTGGTCTTAAAGTCATCTGCCAAAATTGAAAAAACATTAGGTAAAAACGGATTGGGCGTAATCCGAAAGGTATTTGGAGTAGTGCTTTTAGCGATTGCTGTTAAATTATTTGCAGCTAATGTTAAAGGTCTCTTTATTTAAGCAGATTTTTATTAATTTCACCGCCATAATTTAACTACTCGTAGTTCTTTTTTTTAATTACAATGAAAATTTTCTCATACATACTAATTGCTGCTGCAATAGGGTTAATCATTTTTAATGTAACTCTTTTAGATTTTTCAAATCTTTTCGAAGGCAACAGTTTAGTGGCGCTAATAGGAATCGTAGCTTCTTTATGTGCTGTTTGTATTTTACTTATCTTTAAGATGTCGAAAGCCATCGAAGAAAAAACAAAAGGAAACTAGATTCATGTTTGATGTTTTAATTATTGGTGGCGGTGTAGCCGGGGTATCCTGTGCCCTGATTTTAGGCTCCGCACACAAGAAAAATTTCGTAGCCGATAAAAAGATCGGTATTATCACCCATCAAAAAGCGTCAGCATTACAAGATGCGCTTTTTAACAACGCCTATGGCATTCCTGCCGGAAAACCGGGCGCTGAAATCCTGACCGAAAGTACTGAACACCTGGCGATGACCTATCCGCACATCGAGCAGATTGCCGATGAAAAGGTTATTAGCGTAACCGGAAGTTATGGTAATTTTACGGTAACTACCAACAAAGCTTCTTATCAGTCAAAAATAATTGTAGTTGCCATTGGTGCTTCCAATCTGTTTAGCATTGAAGGTTTAACACAGTATATTGAACCGCATAAAAAGTCATTGGCAGAAAAGAACCGAATTCAATTAAAAAACAACGACCATCTTGTTGCCGAAGGCATTTATGCAGCCGGAACATTAGCCGGATGGAGAAGTCAGCTGGCTATTGCAGCCGGAAGCGGTGCTGCTGTTGCCACCGACATCCTGACCTTATGGAATGGCGGCATTGAAACCCATTCACACGACAGTATTCGAAAATAATACCAGCATATAAAAAAACAGGGAGACAATGTCTCCCTATTTTTTTGCACTTAAAACAGCCTTAATCATCGGATCCTGTTTTAAGATGATCTGATAATATTTTTGTTCGTTAAAGAGCTGTCGCACAAACTCCGCTGCCAAATATTGTTTTACCACATCCTGGTGTTTTTCAAGATTAAAGATCAAACCGCTTTTGGAAAGGTGCTTTCTAAATCCGTTAAAGTAATAATCGGTATTCCTGATTTTCTCTTCAACCTGAACAGCGTTTAACTTTTCAAATTCTTTTCTGTTTTTATCAACTTCTTCAAAAACGAAATAGCTTACAATTCCGGATTGCATGATCATTGTTAAGGCTTCATCGCCGTGTTTTCCTTCCAGCGGAACAAAGATGTCCGGAATGATTCCACCGCCGCCGTATACAATTTTGCCTTTTTTGGTTTTAAATTTCAGGCTGTCCGCCACTTTAATACTATCAAAGGCATACAGCTCACCGCTTTCAAAACGTTTTTCGAAATCACTGAAATAATCATCCGCTCCTTTATTATAAGGTTTCTGGATAGAACGTCCGGATGGCGTATAATAACGTGCCACCGTTAAGCGAACGGCAGAACCGTCGCCCAAAGGCATTTCACGCTGTACCAATCCTTTACCAAAAGAACGTCTGCCTACAATTATTCCCCTGTCGTCATCCTGAATGGCTCCGGCTAAGATTTCACTTGCAGAAGCACTGTTTTCATCAATAAGCATGTATAATTTACCGTTTTCAAAAGCGCCTTTGGAAGTGGCATAGGTTACTTCTTCTGTTCCTTTACGGTTTTTGATCTTTACGATCTGTTCTTTATCTTTCAGAAACTCATCGGCTATTTCCACTGCTTTTTCCATATAACCGCCGCCGTTGTTGCGCACGTCAACGATCAGCTGCTGCACTCCGGCCGCTTTTAACTGCAGCAAACCTTTGTGAAATTCATCATAGGTGGTTTCGGCAAACCGGTTAATTTTAATATATCCCGTTTGATTGTCCAGCATTAACGCCACATCAACACTTTTAATAGGCACAACATCGCGGGTAACCTTTACTTTGAATTTTTTATTTTCACTTTTTCGGTAAATCGTCAGCTCTACTTTAGAACCCACTTCCCCTTTCAGTTTTGAAAAAAGGGTGTCGTTGGAAATTTTTCTTCCGAAAAGTTTGGTATTCCCGGCAAACAAAATCCGGTCACCGGCTTTTATCCCGGCTCTTTCAGACGGCCCTCCCGCTATGGGTTTGATTACCGCTACCGAATCCTTATAGGTATAAAAGTTAACCCCGATACCTACAAAATCCCCTTTCATGCTTTGGGAAATGGCTTCAAATTCATTTTTTGCAATGTATACCGAATGCGGATCCAGTTTTTCAAGAATACCGTTAACCGTAATATCCACAATAGAATCGGTATTCACTTCATCGACATATTCATTATTAATAAAATCAAGCAGTTTGTTGAGCTTGTTTTTACTTGCATTGGATGAAAATGTAGCTGTGGGTGCCGAAAAATTCAGATAGCCGCCAATAAGTACCCCAACGGCTATGGCCGTAGCGATGATAACGGGCAAATATATTTTTTTGATTCTCATATTATTCCAAGTCTGTAATATGATCTACTTCTACGCCTGCCTTTCTCAGGAAATCCAATCCGGCATCGTCTTTATAGCCTTCATAATAGACCACTCTTTTAATTCCCGCCTGGTGAATCAGCTTACTGCAGTCTTTACAGGGCGAAAGTGTTATATAAAGTGTCGCTCCTTCGCAGGACTGTGTAGAACTGGCTACTTTTAAAATAGCATTGGCTTCTGCATGCAGTACATACCATTTTGTCATCCCCTCATGGTCTTCACAACAGTTTTCAAATCCTGAAGGTGTCCCATTGTATCCATCGGAGATAATCATCCGGTCTTTGACAATTATTGCTCCAACCTGTTTTCTTTTACAATATGATAATTGTCCCCATTCTTTCGCAATACGCAAATAGGCTTTATCATATTTATTCCGCTTTTGTTCTTTCATTAATGATTGCTTTTAAGCCTTAGCTAAAACGCTATGGTTTCCCGTTTGCCCCGATGGCAATACATGCTTGTTACTGCAACAAGCTATCGCGAACAGCCGGCATTTTAGGCTTTACAAAAATACGCAAACGTTTCGCTACTGATACTGAAAAGATAAGCATTTTTTATTAGCGCTTCCAAATTTCGCTTTCGATAATCATCGGCAATACGACTCCAATAACAAAAGCAGACATTACCAGCGTCCAGTCGCGTTTTGAAAAACGGAAAAATGTCTGAATAATATACGATAAAATCAGCACAACCAGTACAACAATGATCTGTGCGCCTTCAATTCCCAAAGCAAATTCCAGCAACGGCAGCAGTTTGTCTGAAGCACCACCCGGAAGCAGTGTTTTAAAGTAGTTGGAAAAACCCAAACCGTGTATAATTCCAAAAAACAGAGTTACAAAAGCAACAAAGCTCACACTTTCATTCTTACCCGATTTTCCGGCAGTAAACAAATGAAAAAGTGCCGTAACCAGTATGGTTATTGGTATTAAAAATTCGACCAGGCTGGCTTTTATATAAACAACGCCATACACAGAGAGCAATAACGAAAGGGTGTGTCCTAAGGTAAACAGGGTTACCAGAAGCAACACCCGTTTCCAGTCTTTAAAAGCATAAGGAACAACAAGAGCAATAAGAAACAACACATGGTCATAAGCCCTGATATCCAGCACATGGCGCAGGCCGATATTAAAATATATCCAAAATTCCGACATAATTTTATTTTATTTAATTTGGGTTCTCAAACTTACAATTTATTTTGATATTTGATTTAACTGCTCAATAAAAGCTTCTCAATTGTTTTCAAACGATTGGAAATACAAGTATATTTGCATAACACCATTAATACCAAAAAATTATGTCATTTTCAGATTTATTCGATAGCGAATTTAAGAACAGAAATAAAGGTCATTTTTCTGCTATTGTAAGAGTTGCAATCGCCGACGGTGATTTAACCAATGAGGAAAGAGCCTTTTTAGACAAACTGGCTATCCAATTAGAAATTTCCAAGGAAGAATATGAAGAGATCCTGGAAAACCCTTCAAAGTACCCTATTAACCCTCCTTATTTATACACACAACGTTTGGAGCGTTTGTATGATTTATCCCGTATGGTTTATGCTGACCATATTTTAGGACCTAAACAAAAAGAAATTTTAATGCGTTTCACTCTGGCTTTGGGCTTTACACCCGGAAACGCTTCTTATATTGTAGACAAAGCCTTATCCCTTTTGGTTCTGAGTGTGGACCTGGATACTTTTGTATATGAAATGCAGAACATGAACAAATAAAAGATTCCGCTATAAAAATAAAAAGTCCTGATTGCTCAGGACTTTTTTTATGGTTACGACTGACTTGCTTTTGTCATAAATTCTTCTGCTTTTTCAACCATGTTACGGCTTCCGCAGAAAAAAGGAACCCGCTGGTGCAGTTCCGTCGGTTTTATTTCCAGTATTCGGTCAAATCCATCGGATGCTTTTCCTCCTGCCTGTTCTGCAATAAAAGCCATCGGGTTGCATTCATACAGCAAACGCAATTTTCCGCTTGGCGCTTTGGAACTGGTCGGATAAATATATACTCCGCCTTTGATCATGTTTCTGTGGAAATCGGAAACCAGACTTCCGATATAACGGGACGTATACGGACGATCTCCCTCTTCCTGCTGACAGTATTTGATATAATCTTTTACACCCTGCGGGAAATGAATATAGTTTCCTTCGTTAATCGAGTAGATCTTACCATCCTGCGAATAACGCATGTTTGGATGCGAAAGATAAAACGTTCCGATAGCAGGATTCAGTGTAAATCCGTTTACGCCGTGACCGGTAGTATAGACCAGCATGGTCGATGTTCCGTAAATCACATATCCGGCAGCTACCTGATTGACACCCGGCTGTAAAAAATCTTCCAGCGTTACCGGTGTTCCCATTGGTGTTACTCTTCTGTATACCGAAAAAATGGTTCCTACCGAAACATTCACATCAATATTGGAAGAACCGTCCAACGGATCCATCAATACCACATATTTATTATTGTGGCTGGCGTCTTTTCCCTGAACCGTAATGAAATCATCATTTTCTTCCGAAGCAATTCCACAAACAATCTCCCTGTTGATCAAGGTCTGAATAAAAACCTCATTAGCATAAACATCCAGTTTTTGCTGATCTTCACCTTGTATATTCTGTTCGCCGGCTGCCCCTACTATATCAACCAGTCCGGCTTTGTTTACTTTGTGGCTAACCACTTTTGCTGCCAGACGTATGGAGTTGATAATACGAGATAATTCTCCCGATGAGTACTTGAATTCTTCTTGTTTTTCAATGATAAACTCACCTAGCGTTATATTGCGATCTTTCATTATTAAATAGGATTGTTGTTGTGTTTTCGAGTACAAATATCGCTATTTTTGTGCAATGCGAATAATTATTCTCGCAATAATAAAACTCAATAATTTTTCTAAAAAAATGACAATACGGGAAGGAAGAAAAGAAGATATGCCTGCTGTTCTTGATTTAATTCAGGAGTTAGCTACTTTTGAAAAAGAACCGGATGCTGTGGTAATAACGGCTGAGGATCTGGTTCGTGACGGATTTGGAGACCGTCCGCTGTTTAAAACCTTTATCGCAGAGGTAGATTCCGAAATTGTAGGCATGGCTTTGTATTACCACCGTTATTCGACCTGGAAAGGAAAAACGATCCATCTGGAAGACCTTATCGTAAAAGAAAAAATGCGCGGAACCGGACTGGGTCATGCCTTGTATTCCGAAATTATTAAACAGGGAAAGAAAGACAATGTCCGCCGTATCGAATGGGCAGTTCTGGACTGGAATCAGAATGCCATTAATTTTTATGAAAAATCCGGGGCTAAAGTTTTAAAAGACTGGTATGTCGTTCAGATGAGCGAAGCCGGAATTGCTGATTTTACAAATAATTTATAGCTTCCAGCAGTTATAAATCACAATATTTATATGTCTAATTAATAAACAATGAGAGTATTCAAATTTGGCGGTGCTTCTGTAAAAGATGCCGGTAGTATCAAAAACGTATATGACGTTTTGCAAAAAGTAGGTTTTGACGATGTTCTTCTAGTTGTTTCGGCAATGGGAAAGACCACAAACGCTTTAGAAGTGGTAATAAAGAACTATTTTGATAAGTCCCCGGAGCTGAAGGCTTCCATACAGGAAGTCAAGAAATACCACAATCAGATTTTACTGGATTTGTTTGAAGACGAACAACATGCCGTTTTTGCTGCGGTGAACAGACATTTTTCCGATATGGAAAATTTCCTGAACATCAACAAATCCCCGAATTACAATTTTGTTTACGACCAGATTGTAAGCTATGGCGAGATCCTGTCGACAACCATATTGAGTTATTATTTTAATTATGCCGGACTGAAAAACGAATGGGTGGATGTCCGCAACCTGATTAAAACCGATACAACCTATCGCGATGCGATCGTAGACTGGGAACTGACCCAAAAAACCATTTCCAAAAACATCCGGAAAAAAGTACTGAACATTACCCAGGGCTTTTTAGGTTCGGATGAAAACAATTTCACAACAACTCTGGGACGTGAAGGTTCCGATTATTCGGCAGCGATTTTTGCATACTGCCTGAATGCGGAAAGCGTAACCATCTGGAAAGATGTACCGGGTGTTCTGAATGCCGATCCGCGTTATTTTGAAAATGCCGTTTTATTGAACCAGATCTCCTATCGTGAAGCGATTGAGCTGGCTTTCTACGGCGCTTCGGTAATTCACCCGAAAACGTTACAACCACTACAACGCAAAGAGATTCCTTTGTATGTAAAATCGTTTGTCAATCCGTTGTTACCGGGAACGAGTGTTTCCAAAGGTGCCGATCTGGAACCGCAGACATCCTGCTTTATTGTCAAGAAAAACCAATTGCTGATTTCGCTTTCTTCAATAGATTTCTCTTTTATCATGGAAGAAAACATCAGCGAGATCTTCGGCCTGTTCCATCAGTATAAAATAAAGGTAAGCCTTATTCAAAACACGGCTATCAGTTTCTCGGTTTGTATTGAAGATAAATTCAATAACTTTAACGAGCTGAAAAACACTTTATCTAAAAAATTCAAAGTCACCTATAACGATAATGTTTCGTTATACACCATTCGTCATTTTACGGAAAAGGCGGTACAAATGGTCGAAAAAGACAAAGATGTACTGGTTAAGCAAATGAGCCGCGAGACCATGCAGATTATCACTAAAGAATAATCCAAAATATAAACCGTTAAAAGGAGCGCTTTCCTTTTAACGGTTCTTTTCCCTGCCCTACTTTGCGGCTTTTTTAAAATTTAAACGAAATTACACTACTTTTGGCATTTTGGAGTTATATCTTGTATGCTGAAAAACTGGATTTTAATTTTGTCTTTTTTATGTGTTTCTGGGCTTTATGCCCAAGAAATAGAGACTCCCTATAAATCCAAAAAGATCACGGTTTCCAAAGACACCATTACCATTGACAAGGTCAGCATTAATAAGGAGTTTTTCAAGCTTCTGGACAAAGCCGGAAATGAAATTGACACGACTTATTATACCGTAAATTTCCAGAAAGGCACACTTGCTTTCAAAAACAATTTTCAGACAAGCGACACTTTAACGGTTCGCTATTTAAAATTCCCGGAATTCCTGACCCGAAAATATACGATTTACGACCCGTCCCGCGTGGTCAACAACGGAACCGGGCAAAAGCTATATACCATTACCCGGGAACCGGTAAACAATTTCAAACCTTTTGACGGCCTGAACACTTCCGGAAGTATTACCAGAGGTGTTACAATCGGGAACAACCAGAATACGGTTTTAAACTCCAATCTGGATTTGCAGATCACCGGTAAAATATCCGATAAGGTCAGTTTGCGTGCTTCCATTCAGGACAGCAATATTCCTTTGCAGGAAGGCGGTTATTCCCAAAAGCTGGATGAATTTGACCAGATCTTTATCGAATTGTTTTCGGACAAATGGAACATCCGTGCCGGGGATTTATTCCTGGAAAACCGGCAATCCCGCTTTTTAAATTTCAATAAAAAAGTACAGGGACTTTCCACGCATTTCACTTTTGGCGATGCCGGTAACAAAACCGATGTTTTCGCTGCCGGGGCACTCGTACGCGGACAATATACCCGAAGTACCTTTATCGGGCAGGAAGGCAATCAGGGACCTTATAAATTAAAAGGGCCAAACGGCGAATTGTATGTACTGGTCATTTCCGGCTCCGAACGGGTTTATGTAAACGGGATCTTATTGAAACGCGGGGAAAGCAACGATTATATAATTGATTATAATGCCGGGGAAATACGCTTTACCTCCCTTTTCCCGATTACTTCCGAAATGCGTATCAATATTGAGTACCAATATACCGACCGGAATTATACGCGGTTTGTAACCTATGGCGGAGTAACCCATGAACGCGAAAAATGGAGTGTCGGCGGTTTTTTATATTCCGAAAGTGATGTAAAAAGCCAGCCGTTACAGCAAAACCTGTCGCCTGAGCAGATTCAGATCCTAACCGATGCCGGCGACAATCCGGATCTGATGAATGCTCCTTCGGCTTATGTGGACAGTTATTCCGAAAATAAGATCCTCTATAAAAAAGTAGTGGTAAACGGCGTCACGACCTACCAGTATTCCAACAATCCGGAAGATGAATTGTACAATGTCCGTTTTACTTTGGTGGGTAACAATCAGGGAAACTATATACTGGCCAACAATCAGGCGGTGGGGCGTATCTATGAATACATTGCACCGGAAAACGGCCTGCCAAGAGGAAATTACGAACCGATTATCCGTTTGGTTCCGCCTACGAAAATCCAGATTGCCACTTTTTTAGGAAAATACAATCCCAGTGAAAAAACACTGGTTGATTTTGAAATCGGGTTGAGCAATAATGACAAAAACCTGTTTTCTCCAATTGACAATGACGACAACCAGGGATTAGCCGGAAGACTGAATATCAAACAGCGTTTATGGTCAAAACGCTGGGAAGTAGATGCCCTGCTCAACTATCAGTTTGTACAGAAAGAGTTTAAAACCATTGAACGTCTTTTTACCATAGAATTTGACCGGGACTGGAATCTTACCAATCCGCTGGGCGATCAGACGCTTTTGGTTTCCGGACTGAATTTCAGATTGCCGCAAAAGGCCAATTCTGCCAACAGCGGTTTTGCCAAATACCAGCTGGAAAAGCTCGATTTTTCGGAAAGTTTTTCCGGAACCCGCCATGTTGTTGACGGTCAGTTTAGCTTAAAAAACTGGACAATCCGCAATAACAGCAGTTTCCTGAACAGCGACAGTAATTACTCGACCTCAAAATTCATCCGAAGTCAGTCGCTGGTAAAATACCATATCGACAAAAACTGGGTGGGTGGCAGCTTCCGACTGGAAAACAACGAAGAAAAAATTAAGGAAAGCAATCAGTTTTCGGCTTTAAGCCAGCGCTTTAAAGAATTCGGCGCTTTTGTGGGACGTGGTGACAGTACCAAAGTTTTTATGGAAGTCGGCTATTTGCAACGCACCAACGACAGTTTGCAGCAAGGTCTTATTAAAAAGGTGAACACCTCTTATTCTTATTACCTGAAATCCCGGTTGATGCAAACCGAAAAAAGTGATCTATCCTTATTTGTCAATTACCGGAACCTGAAGTTTGAAGATCCGGTAAGAGCCAGCGAGCCTTCCTTAAACTCCCGCCTGCTCTATAACGATCGTTATTTCAACCAGCTTATCCAGGTTACTACTGCTTATGAAACCACTTCCGGTACAATTCCGCAGCAGGAATTCACCTATTTGCAGGTCGAACCGGGACAGGGAATTTATATGTGGAACGATTACAACGGCAATGGCATTCAGGAGCTGGAAGAATTTGAAATTGCCCAATTCCCCGATCAGGCAAAATATGTCCGCGTATTCCTGCCAAACCAGATTTTTATCAAAACCCATCAAAATAAGTTTTCCCAATCGGTAACCCTGAATGCCAATCAGTGGCAGAATGAAAAAGGGTTAAAAAAACTCTTATCTTATTTTTACAACCAGACGTCTTTTATCATGGACCGGAAGATCATACGCAAAAGCGGCAATTTCGATCTGAATCCGTTTTTTGGCAACGACGACGATTTATTAGGACTGAACTCCAGTTTCCGAAACAGTTTATTTTACAATCGCGGCAAGCAGGACCATTCCATTACCTATACTTTTTTAACGAACAGGGCTAAAAACCTGTTGTCGGTAGGTTCACAGGAAAACACCAGTTCTTCCCACCAGATCCAGTATGCGCATCTGATCCAGAAAAGCTGGCTTGTTGGCTTTAACGGAAAAACAATCCGCTCCAATACCTATTCTCAAAACTATGCCAGCCGTAATTTTGAGCTCTCAGGCTATCAACTGGCGCCCAAAATCTCGTATTTATTCTCCAAAAACGCAAGCTGGGATCTTTTTTATGAATACCAGCTGAAAGACAATAAGATCGCCGATTTTGAAAAGCTGAACCAGCAACGTGTAGGAACTTCTTTTAGTTATGCTTCCGACAAGCGCTTTACGATTAACGGCGAGCTGTCCTACTATCAGAATAAATTCACCGGAAACGAATTATCGCCGGTTGCCTATCAAATGCTGGAAGGTTTGCAGGCAGGTGAAAATTTAACGTGGCGCCTGCTTTTGCAAAAGAATCTGACGCAATACCTGGATATTAACCTCAACTATCAGGGCCGAAAAAGCGAAACCAGTCAGACTATTCATACCGGAAACGTTCAGTTAAGAGCTTATTTCTAATCCTAATAACCGGCTATTCCCTACTGTTTCAGGCATTTTCAGGCTGCTGTTTATGGCAGCATAGAAAAAAATTATAGTTGTTTTGTTGCATGATTAAAATTTGTATTACTTTTGCTTAACACTGTTAAATGATTTAATAGATGGGTTATGGGAAGTAAAGACAGAATATTACGGCAAAAAGAAGAGACGCGAAATAACATCCTGGATGCAGCCTGCACTATTGTAAAAGAAGAGGGCTGGCAAGGACTTAGTTTGCGTAAAATTGCTGATGCCATTGAATATACTGCTCCCATTATCTATGAATATTTTGCGAATAAAGAGGCAATACTGCAGGAGCTGACCATAAAAGGTTATGTTGTTCTGAACAAAGATTTAATTGCTGCACGGGACAAGTTTGACAATCCTGCCGATCAACTGGAAGCCATGTGGCTGGCTTACTGGGAATTTGCATTTGCAAACAAGGAAATGTACCAGTTAATGTTTGGAGTGGAAATGACCACCTGCCAGATGAGCAAATATCCGGAAGTGGAAACACCTTTCAAACTTTTCACTGCTCCTATTAAAGAGCTGATGAAAGATAACAATCCGGGTGAAGATACTGTTTGTCAAAAATATTACACTTATTTCTCAGTAGTACACGGTTTAATCTCAATCAATATTGTCGGTAATGGGCTTCCACCAGATATCAACCAGCAAATATTAAAAGATGCCATTATTGGAATCACCCGTTCTATCCGCTAGCGCGGTTTTTTTTAAACACATTACTTAACACTGTTAAACAGTTTAATATAGTAAAACGCAAACAGTATGCAACGCACTGTTTTTTTTATTCAATTTCACTTAACACCATTAAATAATTTAATATCATTATGAGACTACTAATTCTAAGCTTAACTTCACTTTTAGTTTTTGCCTGTGGGAATAAAACTGAGAATACCGCCATGCCGGCACCGGAGTTACCTGTAATCAGCATTAATGCCAATAATGCTGTTACCTCATCGGAATATCCTGCTTCCATTCAGGGTATGACAAACGTGGAGATCCGTCCGCAGGTGGCCGGAAACCTGGAAAAGGTGTTTGTAGATGAAGGCGCTTTTGTTTCCAAAGGACAATTGCTTTTTAAAATTAACGAACAACCTTTCCGGGAGCAGCTAAACAATGCCCTTGCAAGCCTGCATGCAGCAGAAGCAGCGGTAATTAACGCGCAACTGGAAGTAGACAAACTAACGCCGCTGGTTCAGAACAAAGTGGTTTCCGACTATCAGCTGAAAGCCGCTAAGGCCGGTTATAAAATTGCCGTAGCCAATGTGAACCAGGCCAAAGCGATGGTAGGAAGTGCCGAAATTAATCTGGGCTATACTTCCATCAAAGCTCCGGTGAGCGGATATCTGGGAAGGTTACCTAAAAAACAAGGAAGCCTGGTTGGCCCTGCCGACGTGGAAGCGCTGACACAATTGTCTGATGTACACGAAGTACACGTATATTTCTCGTTGGGAGAAAGTGATTTTATTGCTTTCAAATCGCAGCATGCCGGAAATTCCATCAATGAGAAAATCAACAATCTTCCTCCGGTTACACTGGTACTGGCAGACAATTCCGATTATTCCGAAAAAGGACGTATTGATATGGTTGACGGGCAGTTTGACAAAAACACCGGTGCGATTACCCTTCGTGCTTCGTTCCCTAATGCCAAAGGTTTGCTTCGCTCCGGAAATACCGGAAAAATCAAACTGGATATGAAACACAGCGATGCACTGCTGATTCCACAGGAAGCGACTATGGAAGTTCAGGATAAAATCTATGTTTTCACGGTGGACAAAACCAATAAAGTAAGCAAACAGCCTATTGTTGTTGCCGGAAAAAGCGGTACCGACTACCTGGTTACCAACGGGATAAAATCGGGCGACAGAATTGTCTTCAAAGGATTTGAAAATTTACAGGAAGGTACTGTGATCAACCCTGAAAAGGCTAAAAAAGCAATTGCTCAGAAATAATTAAAAACTAACCAACAACATTTATGTTTAAAAAATTCATTGACAGACCTGTACTGGCCACTGTCATCTCCATACTATTGGTAATGGTGGGTATTTTGGGCTTAACAAAATTACCGCTCCAACAATTTCCGGATATTGCCCCGCCGGCGGTTCAGGTAACCGCCTTATATCCGGGAGCGAATGCCGAAACCGTATTGCGTTCGGTGGCTCCTTCGCTGGAAGAATCCATCAACGGAGTGGAAAACATGAGCTATATGAGTTCCACCGCCAGTAATGACGGTTCTCTCGTGATTACCGTATTTTTCAAACTGGGAACCAATCCCGATCAGGCAGCTGTAAACGTTCAGAACCGTGTAGCCCAGGCTACAAGTCAGCTTCCGGCCGAAGTGGTTCAGGCGGGTATTACTACAGCCAAACAACAAAACAGCCTTTTAATGGTTGTGGACCTGTATTCGGATGATGAAAAAACATACGACCAGACGTTCCTGGCAAATTATGCCCAGATCAATATTATTCCGGAGATCAAACGTATTCCGGGTGTAGGACAATCCATCATTTTTGGTGGTAATAAAGACTATTCCATGCGTGTCTGGCTGAATCCGACACAAATGGCTGCCTATAATCTGACTCCAAAAGAGGTAATGGCGGCAATCCAGGATAAAAACCTGGAAGCAGCTCCGGGGAAATTCGGGGAAAGCAGCGCCGAATCTTTTGAATATGTGATCAAATACAAAGGAAAATTAAACAAGCCAACGGAATATGAAAACATCATTATCCGTTCCAATGCCGACGGTTCAGTATTGCGCTTAAAAGATGTGGCTAAAATAGAATTCGGGGCTTACACTTACGGAAACTTTACCCGCGTGAATGGTAAACCGGGTGTTAATATTGCTTCGATGCAGTTAGCCGGTTCGAATGCCAATGAAATCCAGATTGCCATTGACAAGTTAATGCAAAAGGTTTCCAAAGATTTCCCGAAAGGCGTAAAATACCTGATTCTTTACAATACCAAAGATTCCCTGGATCAATCCATAAACCAGGTAATTTCTACTTTGATTGAAGCTTTTATACTGGTATTTATCGTGGTTTTCCTTTTCTTACAGGATTTCCGCTCTACTTTAATTCCGGCCATTGCGGTTCCGGTAGCGATCCTGGGTACATTCTTTTTTATGTCCCTGTTCGGATTCTCGATCAACCTGTTAACGTTGTTTGCATTAGTACTGGCTATCGGTATTGTGGTGGATGATGCGATCGTTGTGGTCGAGGCGGTGCATTCCAAGATGGAGCACAAACACCTTCCGCCCAAAGCGGCTACGACTTCTGCCATGAGCGAAATTACCGGAGCGATCATTTCGATTACGCTGGTAATGTCGGCAGTATTCTTACCGGTAGGTTTTATGGAAGGTTCAACCGGTGTATTCTACCGTCAGTTTGCCTTTACGTTAGCCATTGCCATCATTATTTCGGCTATTAATGCTTTGACCCTAAGTCCGGCTTTAGCGGCTTTATTCTTAAAAGAGAATCATTCCCACGGAAATGCCACGGAAGAAAAGAAAACCTTTAAAGAGAAATTCTTTATCGGCTTCAACCAGGGTTTTGACAAATTAACCAGCAAATACCTGGGCAGTATCCGTTTTCTGATCCGCCACAGATGGTTAAGCCTTGGTGGTCTTGCCGTTGTGATTGCTGCCACTGTTTTTATGGTACAGCGAACGCCGACCGGATTTATTCCTTCGGAAGATCAGGGCTTTATTGCCATTTCCTTATCCATGCCGGCAGGAGCTTCTCTGGAAAGAACAACCAAAGTGATTCATGAGGCAGAAAGTTTGCTTCAAAATATGGAGTCCAAAAAGACGTTAATGGGACTGTCCGGATTTAACATCCTTACCCAGTCTTCCAGTCCGTCATCGGGTGTTGCTTTCGTTTTATTAAAACCGGCTAAAGAGCGTGGTGCCGTAAAAGATATCAATGCGATCATGGATGAGGTACGTCAGAAGTTATCAACCATAAAAGGGGCTAATTTCTTTGTCTTTACCTTCCCTACCGTACCGGGATTCAGTAATGTTGACGGTTTGGACCTGGTATTACAGGATAAAACCGGCGGCAGTCTGACCAAATTCAGCGAAGTCGGCAACAAATTCCTTGGAGAATTGATGAAGCGTAAGGAAATTGCTTTTGCCTTTACTTCGTTTAAAGCCGATTATCCGCAATATGACATGGAGGTTGACGATGTCAAAGCGGAACAACTGAGCGTGAATACGAAAGATATCCTACAGACCATGCAGGCTTATTTTGGTAGTGCCCAGGCATCCGACTTTAACCGTTTCGGAAAATATTACCGGGTAATGGTTCAGGCTGACAAGTCGGCCCGTACGGAAGCGTCTTCCATGAATGGCATTTATGTAAAAAACAGAATGGGCAATATGGTTCCGATCAATACGCTTGTAAAGCTAAAACGTGTTTACGGACCGGAAACAGCATCCCGCTACAATCTCTTTAATTCGATTGGTGTGAATGCGATTGCCAAACCGGGCTTCAGTTCCGGAGATGCCATTAGAGCGGTAGAAGAAGTTGCCGCACAGCATCTGCCATCGGGATATGCTTTTGAGTTTTCGGGCATGACGAAGGAAGAGCTTTCTTCCGGAGGACAGTCGACCGTGATTTTTGTACTATCCTTATTGTTTATCTATTTCCTGCTATCGGCACAATATGAAAGTTACATCCTTCCGCTGGCGGTAATCTTATCGATCCCGACAGGAGTGTTTGGTGTATTTGCGGCTATCGGAATAGCCGGTATTGAAAACAATATTTATGTACAGGTTGCCCTGGTAATGCTTATTGGTCTATTAGCCAAAAATGCCATCCTTATTGTAGAGTTTGCCTCACAACGCCGGAAAGCCGATAAGTCGCTGCTCGCTTCTTCCATTGAAGCTGCGAAGCTCCGTTTGCGTCCGATTATCATGACGTCCCTGGCTTTTGTGGTTGGCATTATCCCGATGATGAGTGCCAAAGGACCATCGGCTATGGGTAATCACTCTATCAGTATTGGTGCTGCGGGTGGTATGGTTACCGGAGTTGTATTAGGGTTGTTTATCATTCCTGTTCTATTTGTGGTTTTCCAGTATTTACACGAGAAAGTTTCCACCAAGAAAACAGAAACGGTACCACACGAAGAAGTGGTAACGGTTTAATCAAATGAAAAAATACATGAAAAAATATATCATCTTATCTTTATTTATTGCAACGTTAAGTTCCTGTCAGGTCTCCCGGAATGTGGAGACTCCAAAAGATGCGATTCCCTCTGAATACAGAGGGGTTGCTTCTACCGACAGTACCACCGCAGGTGATCTGGAATGGAAATCCTTTTTCACCGAAAAAACATTGCAAGGCCTGATTGACAATGCGATTGCCAAAAACAATGAGCTGCAACTGGCACAAAAGAATATCGAAATTGCCCAGCTACAGTTCAGCCAATCGAAATGGAATACTATTCCTTCCCTGAATCTTCAGGTAACCGGCAATTCCACCAATCCGTCTAAAAACAGCTTGAACGGGGTGAGTTTAAGTCAGTTTTTAGGTAAAAATCATATTGAAGATTTTACTGCTGCCGCCAATTTATCCTGGGAAGCAGACATCTGGAGTAAACTCCGCAATCAGAAAAAAAGTGCCCTGGCACAGTATTTACAATCGGAAGAGGTAAAAAAAGCATTGCAAACCACTATCGTAGCAACGGTATCCAAAGGTTTTTATAACCTGCTGATGCTGGATGCCCAGCTGGAAATCGCCAAACAGAACCTGGCGCTGAATGACAGTACGCTGTTTATCATCAACCTGCAATATGAAGCGGGACAGGTTACTTCGTTAGCGAAACAACAGGCTGCATCGCAACGTTTGGTTGCCGCTCAGCTAATTCCGTTACTGGAACAGAATATTGTTATCCAGGAGAATGCGTTGAGTGTGCTGACCGGAAGTTTTCCAAAAGCGATAGACCGCAAAGCAACGCTACAGGCTATTGCTGCCCATGAAGATCTGAAAGCCGGAATTCCATCAACTTTGGTGAACAAACGTCCGGATGTGAAAAGTGCGGAACTGGCTTTACAAAGTGCCAATGCTAAAGTGGGCCTTTCAAAAGCAGCTTTATATCCGTCCCTGTCCATCACGGCAACCGGCGGTTTAAATTCTTTTGAGTCCAGCAACTGGTTTACCATGCCGGCTTCTTTATTTGGCGTTGTTGCCGGAAGTATTGCACAGCCTTTGCTGAACAATAAAAAACTGCGTACGCAATATGAAATTTCCAAAAAGGAGCGTGAAAAAACGGTTATCAGTTTCCGCCAGTCGGTACTGACTGCTGTTGCAGAAGTTTCGGATGCGATGGTAAAAATAGACAAACTGGATGCACAAAATAAGATAGCTGCTTCCCGTGTGGAAACGCTTCAGGAAGCAATCCGCAATGCGACTATGCTATTTAAAAACGGTATGGCCAATTATTTAGAGGTCATCACGGCGCAAAGTAATTTATTACAGAGTGAGCTGGAACTGGCTGCTCTTAAAAAATCAAGGCTGGAAGCCGATATCGAATTATACCGCGCATTGGGCGGCGGATGGCGATAACATTATCTTGCAATTATTATATTCACAAAAAAACGCTGTAAAACTTTCGTCTTACAGCGTTTTGTCTTTTAGTGGAGAAGATGGGGCTCGAACCCACGACCTCTTGACTGCCAGTCAAGCACTCTAGCCAACTGAGCTACATCCCCGCTTATTAACGGGTACAAATATAGCTTTTTCAATCATTCTACAAATAGATTCTGCTAAAAATTGTATTTTTAAGGCAAAATATTTTACGAATGACTACTGACAGAATAAACGGCTCCTTATATACCCGAATTGACAACAAAATTGCCTTTGTAGAATTTGGCCATCCGGCCAGTAATTCTTTCCCCGGTGAATTATTACAACGCTTAACGGACGAACTGCATAAGCTGAGCGGCAATCCGGACGTTTCAGTGATTGTTTTAAAGAGTGAAGGCGACGGTGCTTTTTGTGCCGGAGCATCTTTTGACGAATTATTAGCGGTTTCGAATCTGGAAGAAGGCGCAAAATTCTTTTCCGGATTTGCCAATGTGATCAATGCGATGCGTAAATGTTCCAAACTGATTGTGGGAAGGATCCACGGAAAAGCTGTTGGCGGCGGCGTTGGCCTGGCTGCAGCCTGCGACTATGCCCTTGCAACCGAACAAAGTGCCATCAAACTATCGGAATTGGCTATCGGCATCGGACCGTTTGTGATTGAACCGGCAGTTTCCCGAAAAATTGGCAAAGCGGCTTTAGCCGAAATGACCCTGGCTGCTCATGAATGGAAAAATGCTTATTGGGCGCAGGAAAAAGGTCTATATGCCAAAGTATTGGAAAATGTATCGGAACTCGATAAAGAACTGGAGCTTTTCACGTCCAAACTGGCCAGCTACAATCCGGAGGCCTTAGCCGAAATGAAAAAAGTATTATGGGAAGGAACCGAAAACTGGGACAGCCTGCTGTATGAAAGAGCCGGCATTTCCGGAAAACTGGTACTATCCGATTTTACCGTAAAGGCATTAAATCAGTTTAAAAAGAAATAAACCATGAAAAATATACTCCTGTTTCAGCACGCTACTATTGAAGAGAAAATAAAAAATGCTCCCGATAACAACTATGAGATCGGAGTCTTTATCGGTTCCTTACTGCCTTTTGTCGTGCTGGTTATCATAGCCTATTTGATGTACCACAGGGCCCGGAAACGAAACAGGGAATAACAAAAAAGCTGTTCATCAGAACAGCTTTTGTTTTTTATCGGGTTTTTAACCAGCCGGTAATACTCAGCCGGGGTTGTTTGACCGGTTTTACTTCGTGTTCCAGCAGCTGACTTTCAAAAATGACCATTCTTCCTTTAACGGGGTAAATATTTTCGGTAACTTCTACCCCATTATTATCTTTATAAATAGCCAGTTCACCACCATAATCGGGCTGCCAGTTTTGCTCGTTCAGGTAACACACCATCGACAGCTTCCTCCTGCTGTCGTTCTGGAACGTATCCAGATGCCTTTTATAAAAAGTCCCTTCCGGATACAGGGCATAATGAAACTCCTGGTTCTGAATCCCCATAAAACAGGTTCTGTTCAGGTATTGTACGAAATCGTTTATTTTATTGAAAAATGCTTTTTCTGCTGCATTGCTTTCTTCTTCATTCAGCCAGAGAATAAAATCGCCGCGAACGGCATCTATAATTTTTTCATTGCTGAGGTTTCCGATAGCGGATTTTTTAAAGTTGTCTTCTTCATATTTCTGCAACAAACTTTCCCGAAGGGCAATTACTTCATTATCAGAAAAAAAATCATCAGCGATGCTGTATTGCTGCTGCAGCAAATCGTCTATGATCTGCTCGTATATTGGATTCAATTGAAAATCACTCATACTTATTTATAATGGATGTGTAAAGATATGACAAAACGGAAATCCGATCGCTTTATTTTATTTACTAAATTTGCAGTCTAATTTCTACAGAATGAGTAACATCAGAATCACCAAACAATTCACTTTTGAAACCGGACATGCCCTATACGGATATGACGGAAAATGTAAAAACGTTCACGGTCACAGTTATAAATTATCGGTAACAGTAATCGGAAGGCCTATTACAGACAATACAAATGTGAAATACGGTATGGTTATCGATTTCGGTGACTTGAAGAAAATTGTAAAAGAAGAAATTGTTGATGTTTTTGACCATGCCACGGTTTTCAACCAGAACACGCCGCATCTAGAGCTGGCGAATGAGCTTAAAAACCGCGGTCATCATGTTATATTGGTGGAATACCAGCCAACAAGTGAAAACATGGTTACCGATTTTGCCGCAAAAATTAAAAACCGCTTACCACACGGAATTCACTTGCATTCTTTAAAATTACAGGAAACGGAAACCTCCTTTGCTGAATGGTACCAATCCGATAATCTGTAATATTGATGATGATGAACATTCCGCATAACAAGAAAATATATTTTGCATCCGACCAGCATTTTGGCGCTCCAACCCCGGAAAAGAGTTTTCCGCGGGAGCAAAAGTTTGTGGCCTGGCTGGATCTGATCAAAAAAGATGCGGAAGTACTGTTCCTTCTGGGAGATTTATTCGATTTCTGGTTTGAATACAAAACTGTTGTTCCAAAAGGTTTTATCCGGGTTTTAGGCAAACTGGCGGAACTGAGAGACAGCGGCATCCACATTTATTTCTTTGTGGGCAATCACGATTTATGGATGTATGATTATTTTGAAAAAGAATTGAATATCCCGGTATATCACACACCACAGGAGTTTTTTTTTAACGACAAGTTGTTCCTGATTGGCCATGGCGACGGACTTGGTCCCGGCGACAAAGGCTATAAAAGAATGAAAAAGGTGTTTACCAATCCTTTTTCGAAATGGTTGTTCCGATGGCTTCACCCGGATTTAGGGGTTCGGCTGGCACAATATCTTTCGGTAAAAAACAAGCTGATTTCCGGTGCTGAAGACGTAAAATATTTAGGAGAAGAAAATGAGTGGCTCGTACAATACTCAAAACAAAAGCTGAAGTCCAAACAATATGATTTCTTTGTTTTCGGGCACAGACATCTTCCTCTCGAAATTACACTTTCCGAAAAAGCTACTTATATCAATCTTGGCGACTGGATAAGTTATTTCACCTATGGTGTTTTTGACGGTACGGCTTTTGAGTTAAAAAAACATACCGATCAATGATGTGGTTTCGGCTTTAAGACCTTTCCGTGCCAGTACTGCATTAAAAGAATACAGCCAACTACAGACGACGCAATACCTTCAAAAAGTAATCCGATACAATATTCATTTACTTTCGGTCTGCCTCCGGTAAATATAAAGCCATCGGAAAGTCTGCTCAGATACGGTTCACCTCCTCTTATATGAATATAAACAATAAGTGCCACAACGCTTATTAAAATCCCGATAACGCAGGTTTTAAAGCTCGACAGTATATTATTCAGATATTCGGCATTCCCGTCTCTAAAGTTCTCTTTTATCGTCCTGTTGGCACCATAAAGAACAATTACCGCGTTGAATAACCGCAAATACAATTTATCCGTCAGGCCCAGCAGTTCCATTACAAGGAAATACAAGGCAATACCGATAAAAATAACCATCCCGTTTTTAAATTCTCTTGACTTGAACATAATCTTACATTTTAACAGTTAAACAAGATTTTATGTTTCTGACGAGAAGTTTTAAGAAACTTACTATCAGGCATTTAATCAAATTTACAAAAAAATAAGGTTCCGAAAGTCAATTGAGCGGAATAATCGTTAAAGTCAAAAAAACACCTGTTATGGTTTATTGCTGGTTTGCAAAATAGGCAGAAGCGGTCTGTTTATCCAGAGCCAGCTGTTCTTTGAGCGCATCCAGAGATGGAAACTTCTGTTCTTCCCTGATTTTTTCATGAATGGCAATTCGTAGTTTTTTACCGTAAAAATCTCCGTCGAAATCCAGGAAGTTAACCTCAATGGTCAGGTTTTCACCATCAACTGTAGGTCTTATCCCGATATTCATCATACCGTTAACCGGCACACCATCGATTTCTGAAGATACGATATAAACCCCTCTTTTCGGGATAAGCTTGTACTCTTCTGCAATCTGCATATTGGCGGTTGGAAAGCCTATTGTTCGTCCCAACTGGTTTCCTTTTACTACGGTTCCGGTAAAGAAGTAATCATAACCCAGATAGGAATTTGCCAGGGCTACATTACCTTCATCCAGGGCATTTCTGATTTTGGTAGAGCTAATCGAAACATCATCGATTTCCTGAGCCGAGATCTGCTCTACTTCAAAACCATATTCCTGTCCGAAACGGATTAAGTCCTCAATAGTTGCCGTTCTGTTCCTTCCGAAACGGTGATCGTATCCGATTATAATTTTGCCGATATTGAATTTATCTACCAGGATATTTTTTACAAATTCTTCGGCTGTCAGTCGGGAAAAGGTCTGATCAAACGGATGAATAATCAGGTTATCGATTCCGAATTCTTTCAGAAGATAGGATTTTTCGTCTATAGTATTCAATAGTTTTATATCCGAATCCTGCTGCAGGACCATTCTCGGATGCGGAAAGAAAGTAAGCAACAGACTTTCTGCATGCAGCGTCTTACTGCTTGTGATTACTTTTTCCAATATACTTCTGTGTCCCAAATGTACACCATCAAAGGTTCCTAAAGTAACAACTGTTTTCGATTCCGAATGAAATTCCTGTATTGATGAAAATATTTTCAATTGGCAAATTTTGATTCGCAAATTTAAGCTATCCTATTTATATAAAAAAAGAGGATTGTAATAAAACAATCCTCTTTGTACTATAAAGATACGGTTAATTTAGTTTTTAACGAATTTGATCGTTTTAGTGTTACCGTCTTTGTTTATTTTGATAAAGTAAACACCATTACTCAAGTCGGCTGTATTAACACTTAAATCAGCAGTAGTAACTTTATTTTTAGCTACAATTGTCTGACCTAAACTATTATAAACAACATAACTTTCCGGAAGGTCTAAACCTTGCGGGATCATAATGTTTAAAATATCTTTAGTAGGGTTCGGATAAACTGTTATCGCTCCTAACGCGTTAAATTCAGTTGTTCCTAATGCGTTTATTCTGAATGCTTTTGATTCTGAATCTCCAAATTGTCCTCCGGAAACAATTACAGTTCCTGTTGGTGTTTTGATATCATAGAATCCACTTCCGTAATCACAGCAGATTCCGTCTCCTTCTGCATCTAAAATTGTGAATGTATAACAATCGTTACTTGCCAATGTCCAGTTTTGCGTTAACAAAGCCGGCATGCTCGGATTGGTATTTGAATAACCACTTCCCTGATACAGGATCGTTCCGGCACTGTTTTTAAGGTTCCAGGTTGTTTCTGCACCATAACGATCACGTTGCAATCTGAATACTACCTGATTGGTTTCAAAGTTTGCCGGTAATGAAGCAGCAATAGTACCGGAAGCGGTATTATTTGTCGCTCTTTGATCTGCTACACCGTTAGCCGTTGTAACAGCTACATTGAACGTTCCGCTTGCTGTAGCCGCAACCGGTAAGCTGATTACCGCATAAGCATTAGATACTAATGATCCGGTCCATGTATATGGTGTGTTTGCACCACCGTTAACATTGTAGTTTAATCCTACAGACGTAAGCGTACTGGTACCTCTGTTATAAACAATTACTTTTTTCACTGCCTGACCACCTGCTCCGCATGCTGCTCCTAAAACAGCTGTACAATCCGTATCGATTTTAATTTCGGCATCATTTGCAAAAAGCGCAATCGGCTGGTCTTTGGTAGATGTTTTCAATTCAACTCTTCTAAGCGCATTGTTCATTACAGTTGCAATTCTTGTTTTCTGATTAGCTGTAAAGATATTCATACAGGTATCATCTGTATAATCCATATAGTTCTGAATCATATCTAATCCCGGGCTTGAAGGACAAGAATCTGTTCCTGTAGGGCATTCGTAGTTTTCCTCTGAAGCCGCCGGAGTATCCGGACAGTAATCGTTAAAGCTATCTGCGATATTTACCGTACAGCTGGAGTTATCACCCCAGATATGACGTAATCCTAACCAGTGTCCCACTTCGTGTGTCATGGTTCTTCCTTTATCATAAGGAGCAGCTAACATAAATGTTCCGTCTGTATAATCCGAGCTTCCGAAAGTAGAGAAATTCGAAACAACACCGTCTGTATTCGCCGGACCTTCATCAGGAGATAATCCTCCTAAAGTGGAGTTGGATGGAAACTGAGCATATCCTAAAAGCGTATCATCTGTAAAATTAACAGACCACATGTTCAGGTATTGTGTCGGATTCCAGATCGTATTTGGTTTTACATAATTATCAATCTCGGTTGTTGACCAGGAAGACTGGCATAAATTTACACGATCAATACCGTTAGTAGGGTTTCCGTTCGGATCCTGTTTTGCCAATGCAAACTGGATCATCGTATCTGCTCCAACAGGATTCGTGTTGAATCCAGGAGTTCCCGCTAATCTTCTGTAGTCATTGTTCAATACCGTGATTTGCGACATTACCTGTGCATCTGTAATATTCGGAGCAGCACCTAAAGCCTGACCGTTATGAATTACGTGTACTACTACAGGGATAGTGATTACCCCGCCTGCTTCCGATTTATTGTTTTTAGCCTGCTCCACTAATGGTGCCAACCATGCCTCAAACTGGGCAGTAGTTGCTCTTTTTGGGTTTTGAGCACGCAGGTATTCTTCATATTCAGTTGTAGCACATCTGATATGTCCTGTTTTAGGGTTTACCGAAGAAGCATGTACTGCTTTTCCAAAAACCATCGCTCCTTTTTGGTTGGGTGTTTTTTGGGCAAACGTAGCCATTGGAGTTAGTCCCGTCAATGCCGCTACACCCAGTAACCCCAATAAAGTATTTTTCTTCATAATCACTTGGTTAAAAAATTAGTAACCTACAAATCTATTGAATATTTTATTTTTTCATACAAAAACCACAACTTTTTTCAAAAAATACACATTTTAAACCATTATTGTTTTAAAAATACAGTAATAATTTATTTAAAAACAAAAGGGGATTACCATTTGGTAATCCCCTTTTTCAGCTATTAAAAAATATATTAGTTTTTAATAAATCCTAATGTTTTAGAAGAACCGTCTTTATTGATTTTAATAAAGTATACTCCTTTTGCAAAAGCTGACGTGTTTACAACCAAGTCAACCTGAGAAACATTATTTTTAGCAAGAACTGTTTGTCCTAAGCTGTTATAGATAATATAATCTGTTCTTGACAAATCTCCAGGAATGTTAATATTCAGGAAGTCATTTGCCGGGTTAGGATAAACGCTTACAGAGTTGATTATCTCAAAGCTTGAAGCACTTAAGCTGGCATCTGTTCCGAAGAAATAAACACCATTCATACCTGTATTCACAACAGTTTCTAAAGTAACGTTAGGTCCGAAAGCACCTAAAGTAGCTGTATTTGCTGTAGTAGCTCCCTGTTTGATAACTTTAAGAGCATTTCTTGAATTTCCGGTTGCAGCTTCCCATGCAGCGATTTCCGCTTCTGTGAAGTAGAATTTCAACGTAACGTTTCCAGAAGTATTGTTAGTTGCAGGCGTAATTGTAAATGATTTCGCCATAACTAATCTGCTAGGAGTATTATTTCCGTTATAGGCTACAGCAGCAGCACCTGCAGTTGCCTGATCTCTGGAAACAGCCACTGAAGTACATCCATAGTTGAATGCATCACTTGTAATACTTGCCATTACTTTACCGGTAGTAGCATCTTTAGCATACGTTACACCGCTTGTAGGAACACTTGCCTGGTAAGCAGTAGAAGTGTTAACAGCTGTTTGAACAGCAGTAGAAACGGTTGAAGTAACATCAACTGTATCCAGCATCAACATTCCATTTCCATTTGGATTGTGGAAGTGTCTGAAAACCAAATAACCTGTCTGACCTGCATAAGCCGTAAGGTTATGCGTTCTCATTTCTGCAGCTCTCGCCGGAATTTCTCTGTTATTTTCTAAAACTGCACCAGCCTGAATTGCTGCAGCTGTAGCTTTATTTGTTGTAAAGTACACATAATAATGCTCTTTATAACCTGTAGGGTTAGCTGTTCTGCTATAACCTCCAATTGCGTATGAAACACTTGCTGCAGTAGCACCTGCAGGAATTGTAAATTGCGGGCTGATCATATAGTTATCAGCGTTAGGATTAGATCCTACTCCACCGGTTAAAATAAGGTTATCTGTTGCAGAATAAGCAAACGCACCTGAAATACCTGTCCATGGAGCTCCTGATAAACCAGAAATTAATCCCCAGTTTTTACCATCACCGTCACCATCAAGGATAGTCCATCCTGTTGCATCTTCGAAATCTTCCGTTAATAAAACAGTTGTTTGCGAAGCTGAAGGAGCAGCATCATTGTCGATAATTGTAACAACAATTGAGCTTGCAGCTGTATTTAAGGTAGCATCACCACCATTAGCATTTAATGTCATGTTCACTGTGAACGTTTCATTAGCTTCTACCAAACCATCATTAAACACACGAACTGTTAAGTTCTGAGAAGTTACCGCACCGGCAGCAAAAGTTACTGTTGGTGTCATGATTTGGTAATCTACTCCCTGAGTTGCTGTTCCGCCAGCAGCCACATTAAAAGTAACAACTGCATTAGCAGAAGGCGCTTTTCCGATAGAAACCGGGAAATTAACTTCTGTATAACTACAGTTTGTACCTTCATTTACAGAACCTGTAGAATTATCAAAACGGATAATTGGTGTAGGTGTCTGACACTTCGTTGAAGCGTTTAATGAGTTTCTTCTTGGTGAGTTCTGCATAACCGCAACGATACGGTCTTTTTGATTTTGTGTAAATGTATCCATACACGCATCGTTTGTATAATCCATATAATTCTGGATCATATCGTTTCCTGGAGACAACGGGCAAGAGTTAACGGTAGCACAAGTATAGTTTGCTGCCGCAGCTGCCGGTGTATCCAAGCAATAGTCATTAAAACTGTCTGTTGCATCAACAGTACAACTGGAGCTATCTCCCCAAATGTGACGTAAACCTAACCAGTGACCTACTTCGTGTGTCATGGTTCTTCCTAAATTATACGTTCCATTCATCATGAATGTACCATCATTTTCAGCAATTGTTCCAAATGCATCGTAACCTGCAACAACACCATCAGTATTCGCTGCACCACCATTTACATTCAGACCTCCTAAGTTAGAGTTTGAAGGAAACTGAGCATAACCTAACAACCCGTCTAATCCAGGTGCTGTTGGGTGATTTAAAGGATTACCACCCGGACGAATTGTCCACATATTCAAATATTGATTCGGATCCCAGATTGTAGCCGCTTTCATCGTCTCAACATCTGCTCTGGTTTCCCAGTCAGGACCACCGGCACCATTGGTAATATTATTGCTGTAAGGCGCAATATTATGTCTGATGATACCTGTCGTTAAGTTTCCGGAAGGATCTGTCTGAGCCAGACAGAAGTTAATTTCAATATCTACAGCCAAACCGGTTGAGTTTGCTCCTCCCGGAGTTCCAACCATTTTTCTGTAATCCTGATTCATCACATTGATCTGGGAACGTGCCTGAGCATCGGTAATATTCTCACCGGTACCAATCGCATCTCCGTTGTGGATAATGTGAATTACAACAGGAATGTTATACACTTGCTGAACATTTTTCCCGGCAGCACGATCTGCTTTTATCTGAGCGATCTTTGGAGCCAGCCATGTTTCAAATTGCTCATTTGTAGCTCTTTTTGGGTTTTCCGCTCGCAAATAAGCCTCATTCTCATCCGTCATACATCTGATATGACCACTTGGCGTTAGTGCTTGCGTTGGGAGTTCAATCACCTTACCAAAATGAGTAACTTTTCTTGTAGGATTCTGCGCCATCGCTGCATTGGAAAACATTCCAACTGCGATTAATGCAAAAATCTGCAATGTAGTTTTTTTCATAATTTGTTAGTTGTTTAAATTTTAATCTCGGTAAATATAAATCTTTTATCAAAAGTTTACCTAAATTTAACACCAACCCCTTATTTTTCAGCAGCTCACGAGAGAATACATTAATAAATTATTCACACCTAAAAACATAATTTAAAACCAAAAACATATATTATTTGTTAAAAAATAAACACAATTAAACAACAAAGTATTAAAAAGTTCAAATAAAAAATTATCTCCGCAATAAAGCATCACTAGCTGTATTTTAAAACATATTGTAGGAATATTTTAAATTTTAACTTCATTTAACCCAATTATTCAGCGCATCAAACATACCGGTTCCCACAAAAAACAACGGCGATTTTTGTTAAAAAAATAAACATATAATTTATTATTAGTATATTCACGGCCAACTAATTAATAACTTAAACCCTTAACTAATGAAAAGACAATTACTTTTTGTTGTATCGGCCTTTTGTATTTTTGCTTCCGGCTATGCACAAAGTTCATTATGGAGTAAAGTTAGCGAGGACAAAATTCGAATGTATGAGAAAACGGAACGTGCTTCCCAGCCTCAAAAATTTGAATTATTTTCACTTGATCTTGCTGCTTTAAAAACAAAATTACAAACAGCACCGCTTAGAGACAACTCCAATGGCAATTCCAATGTAGTTATTTCCTTTCCTAACCCACAAGGAAATTTAGACAGCTATCGTATTTTCGAATCTCCTGTAATGGATGCTGCATTAGCAGCTAAATACCCAGGTATCAAATCCTATATCGGAAAAGGAATTGAAGACCCTACTGCTACAATCAATTTCACAGTAACCCTATTCGGATTACACACAATGACATTGTCTGCAAAAACAGGAACAAGCTATATTGATACCTATACAAAAGACTTAAACAATTATATTGTTTACTCGAGAGACGGATTGACTACCAACCGCACTTTCAGCTGTATGATTGAAGACGATCACGAACAAGTTTCCGGAAAAATGATCCAGGATGCTTCTCTTGCATTGGCAAGTGACGGGAAATACCGTGTTTTCCGTTTAGCTATGGCTTGTACAATCGAGTATGCAGCTTACCACGTAAATGCAGCTGGTCTTAGCACCGGAACTCTTGCTCAGAAAAAAGCAGCCGTTTTAGCAGCAATGAACGTTACCATGAACCGTGTTAACGGATTATACGAAAGAGACATGGCTATGCACATGAATTTAGTAGCTAATAACGACCTTATCATCTTTATCGATTCGGATAACTTCACTAACGACAACGCTAATACGCTTATTAACGAAAGTCAAACCGTTATCGATGCAAACATCGGTCTTTCCAATTACGATATCGGACACACCGTTAGTACAGGTGGTGGAGGTCTGGCTCAGCTAAACTCTCCATGTACAAACAACAAAGCAAGAGGAATCACGGGTTCACCAGCTCCGGTTGGAGATCCATACGATATTGACTATGTAGCTCACGAAATGGGACACCAATTTGGTGCCACACACACTTTCAACGGTATTGGAGGAAACTGTACAACAAGTACACGTAGCAACGCTACAGCTGTAGAACCAGGAAGCGGTAACACGATTATGGGTTATGCAGGTATCTGCCCTGGTGTAGACGTACAAAACAATTCTGATGCACATTTCCATGCTGTAAGTATTGCACAAATGCAAACTTTCGTTAACGGAGCAGGTAGCTGTGCCGTAACAACCAATAACGGAAATGCAGCACCGGTTGTAAATGCCGGAGCTGATTACACGATTCCTTACGGAACTGCTTTTATCCTTAAAGGAAGCGCTACTGATACTGCAGGAGAATCACTTACTTACTGCTGGGAGCAAACAGATACACAAATATCTACACAGCCTCCTGTAGCTACTGCTACAACCGGACCTAACTTCAGATCATTCCCGCCATCTTCGAATCCTAACCGTTATATGCCAAGATTCCAGGATGTTTTAGCCGGAAACCTTGTACCAACATGGGAAGTAGTTCCTAATGCTGCAAGAACAATGAACTTTGCGCTAACCGTTAGAGATAACAAAACACCAAACGGAGGTCAGACAAACCGTGACAACATGGTTGTTACATTTGCTAATACAGGACCTTTCAGAATCACGTCTCCAAGTACTGCTGACGTTTCATGGACACAAGGTTCTTCACAAACTGTTACCTGGGATGTAGCAGGAACAACTGCAAACGGTATCAATACCGCTAACGTAAACATCTTATTATCTACTGACGACGGAGCAACCTTCACTACTTTGGTAGCCAACACTCCAAACGATGGTTCACAAGTAATCACTGTACCAAACGTTGCCTCTCCTAAATGTAGAATTATGGTAGAAGCAGTTGGAAATATCTTCTATGCTTTATCAAAAAATATCGCAATAGGATATACTATTTCTACAACTTGTAACACATACACTGCTAATCCTAACACTACAATTGCAGCACAAAATCCAATTGCATGGCAAATATTAGGACAGGTAAATGTTCCGGACAACGTAACAATATCTGATTTAAACCTTGCGGTTAATATTTCACATACAAAAATCAATGATCTATACATTGGTTTATTAAAACCGGGAGCAACTACAGTAGGAGAAATCCGCATTGTTTACCAACAAGGATGTTCTGCCCTTACAACAAGCAACATGGTTACTACTTTTGATGATGCAGGAGTGGCGCTTGCCTGTGCAGGAATCGGAGCAAACAACACTTACAAACCATTAAACTCATTAGACGTATTTAACGGACAGAGTTCTGCAGGAAACTGGAGATTGGTTATCGCTGACGTTGCTGCCGCAAATAACGGTACTTTAAACAGCTTTGGTGTAAACATTTGTTCCAGAACAGAAACTCTGGGAAGTGAAAGTTTCGGATTACAGGATTTCAACATCTATCCAAACCCTAACAATGGTAATTTCAAAATTGAATTCAACTCTAACTCTAACAACGACATCAAAGTTGTTTTACACGATATCAGAGGAAGAGAGATTTTCAACAAATCATACCAAAACTCAGGATTATTCAACCAGGACATCCAATTAAACCAGGTACAATCTGGCATCTATATCGTTTCCGTTCTTGACGGAGAGCGAAAAGAAGTAAGAAAGATTGTTGTTGAATAATCAAAACAAAATACTTTTATAACAAAAGAGTCCCGGAAAAACCGGGACTCTTTTTATTTTACAACAGCTTTAACTTCTGTAAACAGCTGCGATACTTCTGTGACTTTAAAATTCAAATTAAAAGACACTACATTATCTTTTTGCGTCAGTTTAAGGTTTCCTTTGTTAACCCTGAAATAACCCGCCTGACCCCTGCAAAAACAGTGTCTGCCAAACAACATCTTCACATTACTCAAATCCCCATCGCTAAAAGCAATTTCCGAAGCTTTATTATCTATTTCAAAAATAATTTCTTCCTTGTGTTGCCCGTCCTGCAAACCTTCCGGCACATCGCGGTTATACTCGTAAATAACAACCGATTTACTGCTATCGTCAACTAACTGGTAGTATGTCGAACCCAGTCCGTCCATTTTAACATCTACGCTCTTATTTTTAATCAACTGAACAGAACATTTCCCGTTATCAGGACAAACAGATTCAATAGTAACAGCCATATCGGTTTTTTTTGTTTTTGCAGTATTACAAAATGACACCGCGAAAATCAGCGGAACAAACAACAATTTTTTCATAATTACTTATTTTTCATCTTTAAAGATAGTCAAAACCAATTACTTCCCGTTAAAAGTATTCATTGTATTTGCCAATCCGGATAACGCAAACGATTGTATCACCTCAACAGCCACATCCAAACGCTCCGGCAGTTTTGCTTTTTCCTCCTCACTCCATTCTCCTAAAACATAATCAACCTGCTGCCCTTTTTTAAACTGGTCGCTTATCCCGAAGCGAAACCGGGGATATTCAACAGAGTTCAATATCAGCTGAATATTTTTAAGTCCGTTATGTCCTCCGTCACTTCCTTTAGCTTTAATGCGTATCGTTCCAAACGACAGGTTCAGATCATCCGTGATTACCAAAACGTTTTCTTTTGCAATTTTCTCCTTATCCATCCAATACTGTACAGCCTTACCGCTCAGATTCATATAAGTGTTCGGCTTAAGCAGCAAAAGCGTTCTTCCTTTTATCCGGTATTCCGTAAGGGATCCGAGTTTAACCGTTTCAAACGACAGGCTTTCTTTTCTTGCCAGATGGTCCAAAATCTTAAACCCTATATTATGTCTTGTATTGGCATATTCTGCTCCAATATTACCCAAACCGACAATTAAAAACTTTTTCATGGGATCTGTATTTTCTATTATCTCTTTCTTACTAAAAAATCTCTCAAATAATTTCATGCGCAAAAATAATCTTTTTCAAACGGATCTGCTTCAAAAACCAGTCCTTCACCTGCAAACATAAAAAAAGCACCGAAAAATCGGTGCTTTTGATATAGGTAAAAAATAAAATTATTTTTTCTTTCCTTTTGCAGGTGCTTTTGCAGCTTTTGCAGCCTCCTGAGCAGCTTTCATAGCAGCACGTGAAATTCTCACCTGACATACTACAGTGTTGTCCGGGTGCAATAACTTGAAGTTATTTGTAGGTAATTTAGTTACATACAATTTGTTACCCATCTCTAATTCAGTAATATCAGCCTCAACAAAGTCAGGTAAGTTTGCAGGTAAAGCTCTTACTTTTAATTTACGTTGGTTTAAACGTAAAACACCACCAGCCATAACACCTTTAGAGTTACCAACGATTTTCACAGGAACTTCCATAGTGATTTCTTTATCGTTGTGTAATTGATAAAAGTCAATGTGTAGGATTTTATCAGACACCGGGTGAATTTGGATATCTTGTAAAATCGCGTTAAGAGTTTTACCGTTTTCCAATTCAATTACCACTGTGTGTACGTTTGGAGTGTAAACTAAATTTTTAAACGCTTTTTCTTCAGCGATAAAATGTACTGGTTGATCTCCTCCGTATAACACGCAAGGTACCATTCCAGCATTACGTACCGCTTTCGTTGCCGACTTGCCTACGCTTTCTCTTTCAGATCCTTTGATCGTAATTGATTTCATTTGAAATATAATTAAATTAATAAAAAATTCTTAAACAATAAATTTGCTGCTGATCGAATTATTATTCTGAACCATATGCATTACATCTGCAAATAGTTGTGCACAGCTAACAACTTTAATTTTCTTACTCTCTTTTTTCAACGGAATCGAATCGGTAACGATCAATTCCAGAATTTTGGAGTTCTCTATTTTTTCATAAGCATCACCCGATAAAATGGCATGCGTACAAATTGCTCTTACACTTAAAGCACCTCTTTCCATCATCATGTCTGCCGCTTTCGCCAAAGTTCCTCCGGTATCAACCATATCGTCAACAAGGATAACATTTCGACCGGTAACATCACCAATCAATTCCATGGTATCAATTACATTCGCCTGTTTTCTTTGTTTGTAACAGATTACCACATCCGATTGTAAGAATTTCGAATAAGCATACGCTCTTTTCGAACCACCCATATCCGGAGATGCAATTGTCAGGTTATCCAGGTTTAAACTTCTCACGTAAGGCAAGAATATTGTAGACGCAAATAAATGGTCAACCGGTTTTTCAAAGAATCCCTGAATCTGATCCGCATGTAAATCCATCGTCATGATTCGGGTTGCTCCTGCCGATTCTAAAAGTTTCGCTACCAATTTAGCTCCTATCGGAACCCTTGGTTTGTCTTTTCTATCCTGGCGTGCCCATCCGAAATAAGGAATAACCGCCGTGATGTGACGTGCCGAAGCTCTTTTTGCAGCATCAATCATTAACAAAAGTTCCATTAAATTATCAGAACTTGGAAATGTCGAACACACTAAAAATACGCGTAATCCACGTATTGATTCCTCAAAAGACGGCTGGAATTCTCCATCGCTGTATTTTGATATGGTAACCTTACCAAGCGTTACGCCATAGTGCTTTGCTATCTGCTCTGCCAGGTACACACTTTGGGAACATGCAAATATTTTTGCCTCCGGTTCTATATGTGACATTTTAATTCGTTGTTTTGTAGTTAGTTAGTGTTGTATCGTTTTAACGAGGTGCAAATTTAGAAATTAAATTCCACACATAAAGAATATTTTCATCTATTTTTTTGATTATTTATATTTTTTTTATTTACATTTGCACCCACAATTGAATGAGATAATTCATGCCTAGGTGGCGGAATTGGTAGACGCGCACGACTCAAACTCGTGTACTTCGGTGTGTGGGTTCGATTCCCACCCTAGGTACAAATCGGAAAGATATTTAACTGAATATTTTTCCGATTTTTTATTTTACAACAATCTGAATATCAATCATTTACAAAATAAATCTAATTTCAAATTCTCTTTCTCTCAAAAATCATCATTTCTCCATATCGAACTAAAACAGCAAAACATAAATTACTATATTTCAAATAGTTACAATAAAAAAATAAGATTTTTCAATCATTTTTAAACTACCTTCCCAGCAACTAGGTTGACAGTACTCGAACCACACAACATACTGATTTACAATTAAAAACGAATTCAAAAAATTCATTTTACTCTCTAATGACCAATTAAGGTTATTTTCTTTAGGTAAACGATGCTATTTAAATATTTGCAGATTGAACCATTCTCTTTTTCGTAAAACAGTCCTCAATAAAGCCAACCCCTATGAAAAATCGTCAGAATCGCGATCCATCTCTACTCTAACATTCTAATAAAAAAGCATTCTAAAAAATACGGAAAAGCAATGTTATTTCCATAAAAAGCCAAATTAAACTCAATATCATCCACCACAATTCAAAATATCCCCTCCTAACCAACTGTATATTAAGTATTTTTAGTATTTTAGAATACACAATTCCCCCGAATTAACCTTAAAAGACAACTTATGGTTAGAATATATAAGCTGGTAAAACGCTCCAACCGAATTATTTATTTTGAAACATCTCTTGTTACATTAGTGCTGACTATTCTTTTATGGAAACAAATAGATCATCATTGGACTTTCATGCTGATTACTTTTCCTCTTTTTGAAATTATTTTCATCCGTACATTCTTTCGAATCGCATTCATGCGTTATATAATCACTATTCTGTTTTCTATTATCTATGGATTAATCGTTTATTTTATAGGTCGTTATATACAACCTGATGGAATTTCAGTTTCCGTCGTTTTTGCATTTCTCACCTATTTCTATAGCCTACTACTACATAAGGATCATTTCGATTATATCAAAAACTCAGATGTAGTCAAGGTAGAATATGAATAATTTAAAAGTAGAATCATTTATGAAAAACAAACAACAAATCATCTTTTTAATAATAGGAACCCTGCTGTTTTCATTTATTATCTGTGACTTGGCAATATCAGATTATAAGTCAAAAAAAGCTCGATTCGCTCCCAATGCCCAGACATCGATCGAAACAAAAATTTATAATGATCCTGATTTAAAGAGTAAGATTATAGATTCACTTCCTAAGAATATAGACATCACAATCGGAAAGGAACATTCTAATTTTTACAAGATAATAGGCTCAGAGAGTCATCCTTCTGTAAAGGGTGGATTCATACCTAAAGAAACTGTTATTAAAACAAGATAAGCATATCATGGCTTAATTCTAAAACCATTTTCACTTCTGATTCTCTTATGTGATGAGGGAAATTAGTACAATGAAAAACACTTCAACCTAACCTCTAATGATCAACAAGGTTATTTTCTTTAGGAAGATGACTATATTTTTAACATTTGCAGGTTGAGCCATTTTCTTTTCCGTAAAATAATCTTCAATAAAGGCTAAATACTTTTCATCCATTACCTGAAAAGAGCCTGCCCCATTGTCTTCATCGCCTTGTTTTGGATTTGAACTCTTGATATTAAAAACTATTCTTGTGGGTTCATTGATCATTTCATCAAATCCTCCTTCTAACAAAGTCGTTTTTTCCGGCAATATATAGCTAATAAACTCCCTCTTGACTTCTATCGAAGCTTCTTTGTAAAAATCATACAGCTTATCCAGAATACACGATACTTCTTGGAAGGGTACTGTTTTCGATAGTACAGCTAACTGCTGCACTTCTTCAACACATGTTTTGATTTGTCTTTTACAATTGGACTGTATTAAGAGGTAATCATCATAATCGATATCTCCTTTTACAAACAAATCATGCGCATTAACCATTTTGTCTGAAAACCTCTCTACCATGGAAGCCTTTTGAGCTCTTTCTGCTTCATTTTTTAGATCGGATGCAGTCTTGATATTTTCCTGAATCATTCCGACCAAAGCAGCATAGGGTTCATTTGCTTTTAGTTTCTTTAGAAATTCAACACACTGGAGGTTTACCTCATCCGCTCTTCTACGGAAATGACATCCCGGATGACAATGATAATAATGATACTTCTTAGACCGCCCTTTCGAAGCACTTCCTGTTAGGCTTTTACCACATTCCGGACAGGATAAAAACCCTCTTAATATGAGTTCTTCACAGATTATTTTTCTTTTTGATGTTTTTCGCTGACGCATCTCAATCACTTCCTGAACTTTTTCAAATAGTACAGATGAAATAAGTGGCTCATGTACCCCATCAATATCATATTCTCTTCCGGTATCCGATTCGGAGATTCTAATCTTTCCACAATAAATCGGGTTCTTTAGTAATCGAAAAAAATTACTCCTACTACATTGCAAACCTTCCGAAACAATTTGACTGTAAACATCCCCTACACTAAATATGTTTTTAGCTACTTCCTCAAAAGCTTTCTTCAGCAATTTAGCCTCCGGTTCTTTTAATGCTATATATTTCATTCCATTACTGGTCTGTCTATTTTGATAACCCAACGGAGCTTTACCGATCCACTTCCCTTCTTGCTTTGCTTTTAATATTCCTCGCTTAACCCTTTCACTCAATCTGGCATTTTCTGCTTCTGATTCCGCAAAATGTATTGCCAATCGATATTTAGATTCCACAGTATTAAAGTCAACCGGATGATCTACTGTTTGCACACTTACACCAAGCGCTTTAAGCTTTTCAATCATCGTATACGAATCGATTATACTTCTACTAAAGCGATCCCAACTGGTAAATAACAGCATATCCACACCAGTCTTTTTGGTTTTAAGCAAGCTGAAAAGCTTTTTCCATTCTGGCCTATTGAACGATTTTGCAGAACAATCTTCATAAACCGTATCATATATTTTGACATTATTATCCCTGCAATACTTCTCAAGTCTATCCAACTGACTTCTTTGTGAATACCCTCTGGCCGCTTGCGCTCCCGTACTTACCCTGATATATAAAATTGCTGTCGGCATATAATATGTTTTACATAATGAAACAAAAACAATATCATTGCAAAAGCAGACTGCTCTTACAACATTATTGAATACTAAAGGCTAGCTCTTTTTATGCCTTAAAAGTTAAAAGAGCACAAAAAGCCAATCGATATTTTTAGGGGATAGAATTTTTACAAGGATAGAATTGTAAAGATATTATTTTTTATTCAGAATATCTTGATCGTTTAATTTTAATACCTTAGACAAAAGACAATTACTACAAAAAATTATACCAAAAGAGTAACATGAGTTTACCGTTTTCCGAAAAGCTACCTATTTCAAAATTAGCATCTGCTTTTAATAATACTTCAGCAACATACAAATTTTACTGGCTCATCGCCATCGTTGAAGCAATAGAGGAAGATCGATTGAATTTAGACAAAAAAGAACTGTTTGCCAGAATGATCAGCAACGCATGGTACACCGTAAACTACTTTCATATTTCTTTTGGACAACAGGATATTATACAACAAGCAGTAAACACAATTATCATCACAGAAAAAATCGCAATAGACACTGCAAAAAACAACATTTTAAAGCAACTTTGTGAGAGTCAAAATCCTATTACTGTAAAATCATTAAACCATTTCAACAAAAACGTACCTCATTGGTTCTTATCACCTTGGTTTCCCAAAATCAATACTGAGAATGACACTCAATATCGCAAAAGGATTTATTCCGAATCAAAAACATTTGCGAATCACTCGTTATACGCTCTTTTTGATGATCAAATAAAAATAAATCCGGAATGGGCATCTTACATCAAACAGAATGGCAGGATACTAAAAGATTTTTGCTATTGGAATTTGTCTTTATTCCTTCAGACACGTAATCCAAACGTTCCCAACATACAAGGTAAATTGATAAAGCCTGCTGTTCGTAGCTCTCTGATCAAACAACGGAAAAATTATTGGGACATTATTTTTAACGAATTAGGCACGATTGACTGTATCTATACAAATAAAAAACTACAAATCGATAAATATGCCCTGGATCATTTTGTCCCATATGCTTTCGTCACACACGATCTAATATGGAATCTTGTTCCGATAGACACACAGTACAATTCTTTTAAAAGCGATAAACTTCCTGAATTAGAAAAACACTATGATCGTTTTTTTAACATTCAAAAAATAGGATTTGAAATCATTAACCACCATCATCCCAAAAACCGATTTCTTGAAGAGTATGTAAGTATTTTCCCTTTAATGGACAACACGATTCGTTTTGATTATACTAGACACAAGGAGGTAATTCAACCTTTGATTACAATCGCACACAATAATGGGTTTCAATATATTTGATATTCTTTAAATTTTAAAATTAGCCAACATCAATGATACCTTTTTTATTTTCTAAATACTATAACACACTTTTATTTTTACATTAAAGCATCAAAATAAAAGACACATCATAGATTATAACATTTATAAGAATTATTCAGTATTTTACAAAACAGTAATGCAGAACCTTACACCAGTTATTTATCTAAGAAAAATTTCTATTGGGAAGTTCAATAATTTTCCTACTTCTATTTCACTCCGAATATTATCATTTCGTTCCAACCTACTTTTAATCGTTCCAGCACCATAGACTCTGAATATAGAATAATCATCACCATGGACGAACATTTGTTTCCATTCTTCCGCTGATAGATTGATCATCTCTTTAGTTAGCGATGGAGTTCCTTTCACCTCAATATATCTTACAATGCCATTCTCCTTTACTGTAAAATCATACGGCAGATAACTTTCTGAAGTCTCATTATACCAAGTTATTTCTGTAAAAATTTCAGAATTTTCAAGCAGGTACTTATTCACATATTCTTCAGACCACTTTCCTATATCTATTTTTACTTGTGAACTTTCAATTGGCGCATAAATCTTGGTAGTATTGACCTCTTTTTGCTTCAAATTATTCACTACAATTTCAACCTGTTTAAAATCAATATCATCTACAGTTACTTCCGGTGTAAAAATATCATCTAAAACTTTTTCTAAATCAGTAAAAGAATTTTCATCGCCTATTATTTCTTCCAAAACTTCGGCAGCATCACTTGTAAACAAATCGTCTTCCTCGGAAATTTCATTTACAGGATATCCTTGTCCAAAAAGCCATTCACGAATCTTCTTAGGCTGAAGCTTCATTATTAATCCGAACTCTCTTTCCATACCATCCAATTTCAAAAAACCACATAAACTATTACTGAGATTGTATAAGGTAATTGGAGAATCCCATTTACCAGTGAAATAAAATTCACCAAACCGCCCTGGCCAACAATCAACTTTAGAATCCACAATCAATTGCCCTTGATCATTATAAACCAGACTAAGCGATTCTGCATTAATAAATTTTGTGTTCTGGAGTTCTATTCGAATCCGAGAAAGTACTTTACCATAGTTCTCGGTACTTTTTTTAGAACAAATGAGCGCAAGGAATGGTACTCGTTGTGATAATTCTCGCTGTATTTCAGCATCCTCAACAATGTTAATGGGAACAAATTCCAACATGTCATAAGTAATCATTGGAATACTTAAAAAATCAGACAAAGCTTTTATTTCATCTTTTGATCTTGATGCAACTTTTAGAAATTTATTAGTTCCCAAGGGCGGTTGTACATTATGTACAGCATAAATATACAGATCACTAGCATCTTGAAAAATATTGTCAATAGTCAGCAATTTAGCATTGGCTTTCCACTCAGTAATTCTCGTTTTTAAAGAGCGAACTATATCAGTAGGCTGACTTATAAGCTGATCATATATTAAAGATAATTGTTTATTGGTATCACTATCAAGAGGATGAGAACTTATTAGATCTAGGAGTTGTAAACATTCCTCAGCGCTAAAACTTTTTTTGAATTTAAAAAAATCTATTTGTCCAACCGTCATCGCCACAGGAAAATCCGCCACAGGAAAATGATTCCCAATAATTGATTTTAGTGATGGAGCAAAAACATCAATTGATTTATAACACTTCCCATCTGTACAAGGAATACATTCAAAATTTTGAACATAATATTGAATATAGCTGGGTACAACATCATATCCTCCAAGACGATAATAATATGTTCTTATACATTTATCTATTAAAAGATCCCAACTATCTAGCATTTTTGCCCAAAAGAACTTAGCAAATATAACTTCCTGTAGATTTTTCTTAAATTCAATTTCAGTATGATTTTGTATGTAATGTTGTCCACTATAACGATAAGAATGATATAACTTAGGATAGGCCTCGATATTCTCCAGCCAATTAAGGTATGCGGTTGCATCTGGATATCTCCGTTCGAAGTCTTGTCTTTCAATCTTTTCTTCGATAAGATCAATAGAAATATTCTCCCGTACACCAATCTTCTTGAAAAAAGCTTTCAACATTACACAATCTTCATGGCTTTCAACATAGTCCTCAGTCAAAAAGTTTGCGTACGGTAGTATCGTTGATAATTTTTTTTCAGGATTGTAATAATCAGAAAAGTAACTATATTGAGGAGCCTTCAAACCATTTGACGTAGACACTTTTAGTAATTTCAAATTATCGTAATCTGTATCAGAAAGTAATTTGGATTGATATACTTTAAAAATGAAACGTGTAACTCCTAATACATTTTCATGATCTATACCATCGTTTAATATCATTGGTATAATGGCTTTTCGTACTATCTCTAAATCCGTAGGCTCTCGAACTCCTAAATCTTGCAGCCACAACATTAACTCTTCGTTCTTTCCATATCGAGCTAAAATTTTCGGGTGTACATAATGAAGTCCCTCAAAGCTTATGTCAGCAATCTCCGTTTGTATCGGAATAAAAATTTCTTTAGGAGTTTTATATTGTCCAGAATCATCCATAATAAAAGTAGCCTCCTCCAATTTTGTCAACCAAGTTGGATTTTGACCATTAAACGTATTATTATAGAAAAATCCAATAATATCAATAGCTCCTTCTACATCATCAATAGTCATGCAACCAATAAGTTTGAGCAGATCCGAAAAAGTAAATTGTTGAGCACCTAAAGCGATTAAAGAATCTTGATTTTTTAATCGTATATCAATAACACTATGTGTATAATGTATATCAAGATATTCTGTTATTAATGTCGGATTAAAACACTCTGAAAAACGCAGACTATCTACTACTCCATTGGTTATTACAAGGGTATATTTTTCATCAGCTTGCTTCGGCAAAAAATCTATGGTGGACGCCGCAAACTCAAGTCCCTTATTGTATTCAATTTCTATTCCTGAGCTCGGGTAGAGGTACTTCCCTTTCAACAATTTGAGCACATCAAAGCGATATAGTGTTTTTCGCAACTCGTAAAACCATTCCAATTGTAATCTGGCAATTTCTTCAAATAAAAATTCATTCCAAATATTAGGCATAAGTTCCGTACGCTCAGCATTTGTAAGAAAGTCCCCATTTATTAAAAAACAAAAACCTTTTTGCGCTTTTGTTGGCAGGTATGAGTAAATAACAGCTTTATCAACTGGTATTATATTTTGACCATTTACTTGAGCAGCAAAAGTTAACTTGGTTGCTTTTGCTTCTTTTAATTTCCGAGGGCACTCAGTATCTGAAAGTTGATCCAGTTTTTTCGACAACTCATCACTAATTGGTAAATCCATTATTTTAAATATCCAAGAGCTTTCTAACTTACCATTATTATATAAAGCTACCACTCCCTCAGAGGTATTTTTTGACACTTCAAATATTTTTTTATCTCCATCAAAGAATACTACTTTTTTTACTTTACGGAGAAAAAGAATAATCTGACAATCTTCAAAAACATTGATAATTTCTTGTTTAATTTTTTGCCGATCACTAATACGGATAATTGTATTCACCCTTTCCGGCTTACAGACCCCATTAACTTCTTCCGCAGGTTGATCCGTCCAAATCGGCACTACCTGCCACGGATATTCTTCGGGATCAGTATAACCCTCAAAATTTTTATCAAACCGAAAAGAAAAGCCTCCTGATACTATATGTGCATAATCAGATGTCCCAAAGACAGACTTAAAACCTATTCCCTTATATCCTGTTTTTTCTATATTTTTATCTTTATCACTAATTCGGCTACCTATACTTGATATTCCCATAACATCCTCTTTCGTAAAGTGTTTACCATCGTGTGAAAAAACAAGATAATTTTCCAGCAATTGAAATTCAACACTGATTGGATTTTCGTCAGAAGAGGAATCATCTGCATTTTGTAGTAATTCAAAAATGAAACGATTTACTTCACCAAAGACTGTTTTAGACAATACATTAAGTGTACTAGCAAGATCTCTCGAATTGCTATCGTTTTTCGCTTTCTCTTTGTGTATTCTATCGACTAATTCTTTATGCATAACCTTCTATTTTTTATTATTTTTCTTTGGAGAATTATTATCATATACTAATTGCTGTACTAGATTATACTACATATAATCAACAAATTCCCTAATATAGATTTACCATCTTTAATTCAAACCCAATGCTGATGATTTAATCGACACAATCTCATATCTCACACTAGTCCCTCTATTGGTATCTGGAAGATCTATAGTAGTTGTCGATGATGGCTGTAAAATGTTAAAATCAACTACTTTCGAATCCCAGACATTCCCATCAGCTTTAATATAGCTTACTTTAACCTTAACATTATCCAGCAAATAGTTAGTTCCATTGGTGACAAAAATTTTTAAATCTGAAATTCCTCCAATCGCTCTGTATTGATAATTACTATTTCCAGCTGTAACATAATTCCTTATATTCTCCCTTATTGATGCCTTAATATTTTCCTCATGTGCAAGTTCATTAATCCGATTATCCTGATTCCTTTGGTAATTGATTCTGTCAACAACAAAAATTACGATTAAAACCAATAAAATAACAAAACCAATTTTTCTTATTTGATTGAATGATTGCCCTTTATTATTTTCTATAACGGCATTAGTTTTATGGATTGGAGGTTGAATATCTTGCTTTTGAAATTGAGGAGGCCTTTTGTTTAATATCAATTTTAAAGCATCTATTTCACCTGCTTTTTTCCAATCGTCCAACCCTTCATGCCAAACAGGTGTATCCTTTGTAATATTTTTTGATTCTAATTCATCTATCAGAAAAGGTCCTAATTGATTTACCCCATCATGTAAAAAGTATTCTGTCATATCCAGACAATTTTATTTAAAATAATATAGTTTTAGCAACGTAAATTTTAAAATAAAAATCAGTACAACATTCTGGTTTTCCAGAAAACCACTTAAAATCAGTATTAATAGGTAATTTAATTAAGTAGAAATACTACACGATTTTTAAAACAAAAAATAAACACTAGATCCTTCTAATCGTATCTATTCCTTTTATTTCAATAGTACTCACAAATTCATCCCAAACTCAAATTAGAGCTAGCTATTTCTTGAAGAGATTGCAATTATTTTTAACACATCACATTGGCACTTGACAATACCTCGAAAATTCACCCCTCCATTCCAACCAAAATATTGATTATTTCAAATATCTCCATTTGACCAAGATCGACTACAAATCAGTTTGATATTTGTACCAAAGGGAGTATAAACACGTTTTTCTATATAGTCTAAAATAAATTTAATTGTTATTTATTTTTTGTATGGGAATCCATAGTACCGTCAAATAAAACTTTATTATTTTAACGTTTCTTTGAGGGTAAAAAATCCTGAATTAAATAACGCTATTTCTAATGTCAGAAGAACAGAAAAAAATATTAGAGCAACAGCTTTGGAATATTGCCAATACGTTACGAGGAAAAATGAACGCGGATGAGTTCCGTGATTACATTCTAGGATTTATTTTCTATAAGTATTTGGCTGAAAAAATGGAAATTTTTGCTAATCCCATTTTACAACAAGACAAAATTCAATTCCGGGATAAATTTATCCCGGAATTGAATTTTAAACACCAATTTCTCGAATAAATAATAGTAATTTTTCACTTCATTACCTCGGAACTTGACAGTACATCGAACACCTCCTCCCCTCCTTCAACCAGAATATTGTCCCAAAGTGACTCCATTTGTCCAAGATCGACTTCGAATCGGTTCGATAATTGTACCACAGTGGGTACAAAAGCTCCAAACTATGTTTGGAGCTTTTTTTTGTTTACAACAGCCTGAAAATCAATAATTCACAAAGTAAAATTGATTTAAAATTCTCTTTCTCTCAAAAATCACCATTTCTCCGTATCGAACTAAAACAGCAAAACACAAATTACTATATTTCAAATAGTTACAATAAAAAAACAAGATTTTTCAATCATTTTTAAACTACCTTCCCAGCAACTAGGTTGACAGGAATCGAACCACACAACACACTGATTTACAAACAAAAACGAATTCAAAAAATTCATTTTGCCCTCTAATGCCCAATAAGGTTATTTTCTTTAGGTAAACGATGCTATTTAAATATTTGCAGATTGAACCATTTTCTTTTTCGTAAAATAGTCCTCAATAAAGATTAAATATCTTTGAGAAGTTTCTTTTTCAAAATATCGTTAGCCATACAATGACAAAAATATTGAAACGATAAGAAACGGCAGCTAACAAGCTGTTTGGAAAAATGGCAGGTTTTGGAAAAATTGAAAGTTTGCACATTTTTTTGTCACCAATACTGTTCTCTTTGGCTTTTTTATTATTTTAGTCAACGGCTCCTGCGTTTCTGGCAAATTGAACTTCCCGTCCAATTTATCCGCCACTTCGCCAAGCTGCCGAACTGTTAGCTGTAATTAAAAAACGATATGGCAAAAAAAAGAAAAACATTACCGAAAGACTTTGAGGAACTTCTAAAGAAAGGAGACATTCAAGAACTCATTCAACTATTTGACAAATGCGAGATAGAAGCCCGTGGCGGATACAGCAAAGGAACTGCGTTGTCATTTGCAGAATGTCCGCACGAATTAGCCAAATGGCTGGTTGAACAAGGAGCAGACATAGAGGCGCTTAATGACTATAGCTATACCCCGCTTCAGGAGCGTTCCGGGAAGCGTTTTTCGGGCAACATCAGGAGTTTATTAGAATTGGGAGCAAACGTAAACACAAACACCCATAGAGGAACAGCGTTACATTGTGCAGCAAAAAACCATAACACGGAGAACATAAAAATACTGCTAGAATACGGCGCAGAAATTGAGGCTTTAGTTTCGGACGGTTATGGAGAAAAAAGAGGAGATTACACAGCGTTGGAGCTGACTTTAAGGTCTTGTTGTAACATCGATATAAAAGATACCCTTGAAATTTCCAAAATATTATTGAACGCTGGTGCTCAGAAAACAGAAAAAATGAAAGGGTTCGTTACTGAAATCGGAAAAACGTTTGAACAACACAGACCGAATTTTTATGATGAATCAACGGAACAAATAAGCAATGATTTAGATGAACTTTACAGCATCTTTGAGGTTGAACCTGTCCCAAGACGGATAGTGTATGACGGCAAATCGCCTATTACTGTCAAAGCTACAACCTGGCAGAAGCAACACGAAGAATTATGGGAGCTTTTGGTTCCCGGACGTGGTGCTGCCCAAACCGTACAGGGAGAAGTTATTCGTATCACAGGAAAAGTAGCCCGGGAATTATTAGATAACGGAGGCGGTAATTGGGACATTGAATTTAAAAAAATGGTGGACAGTTATTTCAAATATATTCAGCAAGAAAATCAACTTTCCCAGGAAGAAATAGAAGAACTGGCTATTATTACAAGTGAAGTGAAAGCTAGAAATACTGAAAACATATATTTAATGAGTGAATTAGGAGTAAAGTGGGTACTTAATAATCCAATTCCTAAAAGTCTTACTGTAACAGATTATAACCGTTAAATAACTACAGCCAACAAGGGTTTTGCAAGTGCATTAATTCTAATTTATACGCGAAAGCGTTTCTAAGTGCCTTTATTTGTTCAAGATCGGCTTAGAATCGGTTCAATATTGGTACTTCAGTCGATACAAAACCCTGAATGTTTCACATTCAGGGTTTATTTTTCAGAACACATCCAAAAAAAATGCCCTGTAGTTAATACAGGGCATTTTTATGAGTATTTATCCTCTTCTCAGCATTCTCTTTTCTTTATTAAAGCTCAATTCTACAGAATCTTTATAGACTTTATTCAGCACCAGTCCTTCCACCTCCTGTCCTTTTCGAAGGCGGTGAATACTGTTCCCTACTTTAAGCATTACCAGTTCATCTTTTTTCTCCCCCGATTTGATAAAACCGTAATAAGCAACCGAAGGCCAGTTTTTAATTTCCTTTGGTTTTTCAACAACTGTTTTCACAGGAGCAGTGTGTCGTTTGACACCTCTGTTTATAGTACCGGCAACAGCGACACTTTCACTTCTTACCAGCGTTTTATTTAAAAACGGATCCCGGTGGATTTTCTCCAGCACAAAAGTATCCCGTTCAACCTGTCTTCCGCTGCTGCTATAACTGGCAACACTATTCGCCTCGACCGTTTCATTTGAAAAAAAATATTGCGCAAGCGCCTTATAGCCTACGGTTCCCCAAAGCCCCAAAACAACAATAATCAACACAATATTTATTTTCTTCTTTGCCATGATCTTAGTTTAAAACAAATTTATATCCTCCGCTATACACTCCTTCATTACCGGCTTTATCTTTGGCTTTAACTCTCCAGTAATACGTTCCGGGATTCGTAAAAGTTTGCTGTAATGTCGTACCGCTCACATCGAACTGCTGTGTGACATTTGTAAAGTTAACATTGTCTGAAAACTGCAACACATAGCTTATAGGCGACTGAACCGTTCCGGAATCCTGAGGAATAGTCCACGAAAAGGTGATTTGCTGGTTAACGGTTAACGTTGCATTATTAGCCGGCGCTACATTTTGCGGCTGGTTCGGATTCACACGGTCTATCGAAAACTTACGGGTACTGTATTGTGTTTGTGTATCGTTATCACTGTTTACCGCCTGAACTTTCCACTGGTAAACACCTTCTGCCGATAAAGCAACATTATTTAACTGCACTATGGTTGTTGTCTGGTTTGTATTTGAATATACCGACTGACCGGTAGTTGTATTGATCACCTCAACCACATAGTGTGTGGCTGCCTGAAGGCTTTGCCAGCTAAGGGTCAGGGCTGTCAAATTCGTATAGGCATCAATGTCCGGACTTGATAAAATCACCGATTGATTCGTTAAGTCTTCCGAAATTTCCGTTGAGAACGCTATCGGAAAGGTATATTGCGACTGGTACGCAAAATTTTCTGCCCGCACACGCCACTGGTAGTGACCGGACGGCAATTCCTGCTCTAAATGCGTATCTTCCGATTCTTTTTCTGCGATCAGCGACTGGTTCATATCAAAAACCTGAACACGATAGGTTTTCGCACCATCCATTTTGTTCCATTGAAAATTAACGACGTTACTCTGAATAACCGCTCCGTTTAAAGGATAGGTAGCCTGAACCGAACTGTTCGAAATATCTTTTTCCAAAATATCTTCACAGGAAGACATAAAAACAGCCAATAGTACGATGATAATTTTATTTATTGTTTTCATAATTTTGAAATATCATTTTTAAATGTAAAACTTCTTCTTTATTATTCTTTTTTGTCGCAAAAAATTTCATTCCAACCATTCTGGAATAGTCGTATTTCTTTTCAAAGTCGTAAGCCATCTGCAAGAGCTGGTTGGTATTCCCAACGACATCCAGCTGATTGGTATAAACCGTATAATTTTCATCAGCAAAACTATGAATCGGCGCCAGCTCATTTATGGAAACATGCGGCTGTGACTGTGTTGCAAAACTAACCATTCCCTGCTGCACCATTTCTTTTGTGACACCTTCTTTACCAAGCATCTGATCCAGATAGGCAATTTCGCGTCTTAACTCATCGGCATTCTTTGCCTTTTTATTAATATCTCCCACACGTGCCGAGAGTTCTTTATACTCTTTTACCACCTGGAACAGTGAGCTAAAAGACCGCTTATAAGCCGTCACGGACAGCATTATAAAAATGACGATTAAAGCACCGCATTTTTGTTTATACGAGTAATTCTCAAACATCTTTAATCGTAATTTTCACTTCAAACTGGGACTTGTTTTTCTTATCCTTTTTTAAAGTTGTTATTTCAAACTTTTTAATCCACTTTACATTCTTCAAACTGCTCATCCAATTATTAAAAGAGGTTTCATTATAGGTTTCTCCTTTTAACAGTATGGTTCCCGGATCGAACAATACTTTTTCATTCGATTTAATCTCTTTGACCACCGGCACTATATTCAGTTCGTTAAGCAATATATCGCCCGGAATGATCTTAATCAGTTCATACGAATAAAAAGACAAGAATCTTGAAGAGGAAAATCCCGAGTCTCTGAGAATATTCTGTTTATTCTCTTTTTGTTTCTCCAGATCCAGCACCAACTGATACGATTGGTTGGAATAGACATTCTGAAGGTTCAATTCGGCATTTTTAGTCCCGTAATACTGTATCAGGAAATAGCTCACCAAAAGGCTTAGCAGAAACCCGACCAGCATTACCGCTCCAAAAAGCGTAAAGGCCTTTTTATAGATGATCTCTTCAATATTTAAGGCATCGCTTTCTGTTTTTGTAACTTCTTTTTGCCGCAGAAAAAAATGAACCAAAACACCATAAAGCGGTACAAAATCACTGCTTATCTGGTCTTCGTTGATCTTGTATTTCAGTTTCATCGGTATTTCCGCAAACTGCTTCGTAAAGCCAACAAATTCAGCATCTTCAAATTCCAGCATCAAATCGCCGGAAAGTATTTTCTTTTCGTTAATAGCGGGCTGCAACAGCACTGTCAGGAAAGCACCAACATATACATCTATTACCTGCAATTTATGGTTTATAAATTTTTGCAGGACTTCCTCAACGGCATTTTTTCTGCAAAAACTGATATAGTTGCTTGTTCCGGTCTTATAGGCTGTAAAATAGATCGCATTATAATCGACGTTTTTCTGCCAGTTTACATCGGCTTCATTATTAAAATCGATTTTCTTATTCAAAACACCTTTCCCGTCGACCACGATGATAACCGGTAATTTGGCATCTATCTTTTTCTCCAAACCGTCAAAAGAATCGTAGGTTTCCGTTGCCACGATATCGATTTTATTGCCTTTTCGTTTTACAACAAGCAGGTTAAAAACGTCACCGTTTTCCGTTTTGGAAACCCCAACGATATTAAGACTGTTAATCTTTATTATTTTAGACAGTATCGGCAGCATTAGTAAATAATGGTAGGTTTAATAAAAATGTGCAGCTTCGAATCGTTCTTACCTTTTTTTCTACTGCTGAAAAACCATTTCAGGATCGGAATACGGGAAAGCAACGGCACACCCGAACCGGAGTTTTCTTTTTTCAGTTCGTCCAGACCTCCCAACAAAATCATTTCGTTGTTTTTCACTCGCACCAAGGATTCAAATTTCTGCGTTGCCTTACCCGGAGGTGCCGTATCGCCCGCTCTACCTAAGAAAGAACTTTTTTCCACAGATATTGTCAGCGTTACATTTTCGTCTGTTGACACAAACGGCTTGATCGAAACACTCAGGTTTGCATCGGTCGATTTCCACGTACCGGACTGTAAAATATCGTTTCCAATACTATTGGTCAGCAATCGGTTGTTTTGTTCAAAATAATAGCTGGTTTCCCCTATTGCCAGTTTCGCTTCATGTCCGCTGATTGTTGCGATTTTAGGTGTGGACTCAATTTTCACAATGGAGTTGTTTTCCAGTAATTTCAAGTTCATATAAAACGACTGTGTTACTTTCCCCAGTTTAAAAAGTCCGAATCCGTTAAAGGCATTGATCAAACTGTTAACGGAAGATCCGTTAACGGTCATATCTGCCGACGGGTATAATGTACCGCCTGTCTGCGCGATATTTTTACTGTCTATCCCCGCTTTAATCCCGGATTGTATGTCGTATGATTTATTATACTGCGCAATGATCACTTCAATCTGAACCAAAGGAACCACTTTATCAATTTGCTTCATGTATACTTTCAGCTCTTCTATAGCGCTTCTGGAACCGGAAACGATAAGTCCGTTTAATTCCACAAATTCTTTAATCTCTAATTTTTCGGAGAACGTTTTCGGCAATGACGGCAATACGGATTCTATGGAACGGTTTTCGAGCGGGATCAGTTCTGTAGCACGCAATCCTTCTGTAGCGTGTTCTCCGATCAGATACAGGTTTTCCTGTTTTCTGTAAATGTATTTCTTTCCTTTAAAAACATGTTCCAACAGGTCGTCAAACGTGATATTGTCTGCCGACAAACTTGTTTTTTCATTTTCCGGCTTGTTGTACAGGAAGTAGTTTACATGCAGTTTTTCTGCCGCTTCGGTAATCAAATCGGAAACATCGGCAACATAGGCTTTTACCGTTAAAAATCCGGCTTTATTCAGGTCAACTTCATAATATCCGGCTGCACCGACCGATGCTTTGGGCTGTTTGGTTTTTTGACCGCTACTGCCATAAGTATTTCCGGTAGCACCGCTATTCGCATCCTTATTTTTTTCAATAAAGTAGAAACCGTTTTCATCTTTGGTCGCCAGTAAATCATTTGACTTGGCCATCATTTCAATTACCTGGTCGAACGGGCGGTTCAGGATATAGGAAGATACCTTAAGGCCTTTAACATCCGGTGCCAGGATCAGGTTTTTACTGGATTTATCAATAATCGCCTTCGCAACAGACGGCAGTGAATCGTTTTCCAATTTCACCGACAGGAAATCGTTCTGAGGGTTATAGCTGACATCGACCAGTTTAGGCTGTTTCCGCTCTATGATCTTCACTTCTTTTCTTTTCTTGAAAGTGATGATATTACTCATAAAACCAACTTCCAGATCGTATTTCTGCGCCAGGAAAAGGAACACGTCTTTTACCGTTACATCGAAAAAGTTGTTTACAACCGATTGGGTCAGATCACTTTCGGCACTGACATTCAACTGATGTTCTTCGGCAATGGAGAGAATAAAGTCGTGTAATGTTAAGCCTGAAACATCAATTTTTATAATTTCGTTCAGTCCTTTTTTCTGTTTGGCTAATTCGTCAAATTTCTTTTCCAGCTCAATATCCTGAGCCGACAGTAATCCTGTGATTAATAAACTTATAATTAAAAAAACGGTCTTTTTAAACATTTCTTAGGCGTTAATTAAAATAGAATATATTTCTTCTAATGAAGTTTCTCCTTCGGCTAATATATCAAAGGCTTTTTCAGATAATGATTTGTGTTTTTCATCATTACCCAAAAACTGCGCTATGGTATTGTTTTTTATCGATTCGGAAACACTATGGTTAATATTTAAAACTTCATAAATAGCTCTTCTGCTTCTGTATCCGGTATGGTAGCATTTGTTGCAGCCAACCGGTTTATAATAGGTTTCGATTTCATACGGAAATTCGAAATGGGACGGAAAATCTTCTTTATTACAAACAGCTTCTTTTTTGCAGTCATTGCAAAGTTTCCGAACAAGCCGCTGTGCTACCGAAAGATTGAGCGTTTCCGCAATCAGATAGGACGGCACTCCCATATCTACAAGTCTGGAAATTGTCCCGATTGCAGAGTTGGTGTGTATTGTGGACAACACAAGGTGGCCCGTTAATGAGGCACGTATTGCCATTAATGCGGTTTCGGAGTCACGAATCTCCCCGAGCATAATGACATCGGGATCCTGACGCAGGAACGATTTTAAGGCCGACGCAAATGTCAGTCCGATATCTTCTTTCAGCTGTACCTGGTTAATTCCTTTTAAGGTATATTCGATCGGGTCTTCTACCGTTACAATATTTCTTTTGGAATCATTGAGCAATCGCAATGTGGCATACAGCGTAGTGGTTTTACCGGAACCTGTAGGACCGCTGATCAGGATGATCCCGTTTGGTTTTTTTACCGCTTCCAGATAACTTCTCAGTTCTTCTTTTTCCAGTCCTAACGTGTTCAGATCAATATTTGAGGCATCCTGACCCAATAAACGCATTACGATTTTCTCGCCAAATAAGGTCGGCAATATGGAAACCCTGATATCAAATGATTCATTGGTAATCCTTCCGTCCTGCGGCAATCGCTTTTCGGTAATGTTCAGCTTGGACTTGATCTTGATCTTATTCACTAATTCCAGGTAGTTATCTTTTTCTACCTTGTAGCGTTCGATAAGCTGACCGTCGATTCTGAAACGAATACGGGACGACTCTTCATAAACCTCAAAATGAATATCACTGCTTTTTAGGGATTTTGCTTCTTCTAAAAGGTTTTCCAGGAAATCGCCTTTTTCAATATTCAGGGATTTATTACTACTGGTATGACGTTCTTTCCGGTAATGAATGGACAGTGCTTTTTCGATTTCGGAAGCATCCGAAATTTCAAATGAAATCTGTTTCCCCAATAACAATTCCAGTTCGTCTTTTATGTCCTGATGATTGTGGGAACCATCAATATATAATTCGATTGTATTTTCATTTACAGTTTTTGGTAAAACCCTGTAATGATTTGCCATATCACTTGAAATAATATGCTGTATATTCGGATTGACCATTATATCATTCATATTCTGGGTATCAATGTGATTTTATAAAAATTTAAAAATAGATCGCCTGCCATCAGTATCAATAGCAAAAGGGATGCAAAGCCAGCCAAAGGAATTGTCCTGTGTTTCATGATTTTCTTTAATCCCAATTGTAGTACTATGGAAAACAGCATGGAAAAAATAAAATAGACCACATAGTTTTTAAGCAGGAATAAGGGTGTTATTGCTAAATAGAACAGCAGGTCACCAAGTCCGAAATAGTGTTCAAACGGGTTTAAAAACTGTTTGTTCTTCCAGCTCATATAGAGTATTAATATCACAAAGGTGATCAGGAAGAAACCGGCATTATAGGCCGTTATCATCCACACGCTGCTATATTCCTGTTTTATCAACAGCAAAGACAATACAAAGACCAGCAGCGGTAAAGCCACGTGAATGGTCCTGTTTTTCCAGTCCTGAAAAACCATCAGCAATAAGCATAGTAATACTCCCGGCAACATATACACGTTATTCTTTTGTCACTTCTGTGAGCACTTTTTTACTGTCTATTTCCCATGTATTGAAATTACCGTCGCCATCCAAATCGGAAACCGAGGTCGCTCTTGCCATAAAAGAATCGTTTGACGCTTCAATGATTTCAACTTTGTAAACAGCCTGTCCACCTTCCTGAACGGTTTTTTCCTGTTCGAAGCCCAATTCCTCCAAACTGTTGGAATATTTTGAGTGTCTGTAGAAATAACTTTTCTGCAAGCCATATACCTGATTGAGCATTGCCTGTGCTTCAATTGCCTTGGCCTGGCTGATTACCGAGGTCTGATTGGGCAATACCATCAGTAATAAAATTCCGATGATACACAAAACGATTAGAATCTCCGTTAAGGAGTAGGCTTTAACAGCGGCTTTCTTTATTTTTTGAAGATATTTTTTTGTGGTAGTAAACATCTTTATACTATTTTATTTATTAAAAAGTGTTAATTAACGGCGGCAAAAATACAAACATTAATGAGATGATTCTTAATTATTTATTATTTTACTTAAATCAAACATCGGCGCATACATCGATACCATGATCACCCCAACGATAACGCCAATTACAATAATAATCATCGGTTCCAGGATTACTCCAATCATTTTTGTCTGGTGACTGATCTCTTCATTATACTGTTCGGCCAGTCGTTCAAACATGGTATCCAGCTGATTAACCTGTTCGGCCACTTCAACCATGGAAACCATTTTGTTTTCAAAAACATGGTGTTTCTTTAAACTGTCACTAAGCGAAACCCCTCTGGTAATATCCTCCTTGATTTCTTCAATTGCAATTTCAATCGGATAGAATCCGATCATTTTGGAGGTTAACGACAGCGCATTGATGAGCGTTGTTTTTGAGGTTATCAGCAGGTTCATGGCCTGACAGAACCTGGATATGTATATTTTACGGATCAGGCTTCCAAAATAGGGTATTCTTAAAATCATGTTGGTCGTAAAAGCCCTGTAGCTATTTTTACCTTTCAGGAGGACATGGATTAAAACCAGTCCCGCAATCACAATCGCCACTATTGTAAAAATGGTTCCGGAATGATTCGATATCTTAAGAATGATCTGCGTGCTTTTAGGCAGCTCGCTTCCGAATTGTTTGAAAACGGAGCTAAACATCGGCACGACTTTATTCAGCATAAAATACAATACCAGTATGGTCACACACATTACAATCGCCGGATAGGTCAATACCGAAACGATCTGCCTGCGCATCTGGATTTTCCGGTTGAAGTATTTTTGCAGTTCGGTTAAAACTTCTTCCAGTTTCCGGGTTTCTTCCCCAATCTGGATACTGTAATATTCATAGGGCGAAAATTGCTTGGTTTCCCTCATGGATTCATAGATACTCCTGCCTTCTACTACTTTATCCTTTATTTCGATAATGATTTCTTTTTCCAGCTTATTACTGGACTGATTGCTCAGAATTTCCAGTGCTTTTTTAAAATCTACCCCGGACTTTAAAAGCATACCCAATTCCCGATAGAAAACTTCTTTCTTTTTATCGGATAGTTTTTTTGAGAACTGGAGCTGACCGGTTTCGATCCTGAAATCCTTTTTCTCCGTTTTTTCTTTTTTATAGGTACTTAAATCAAAACTCATTTCTCCTGTATTGCTTGTAATAGTTCGTTAGCATAAATCTGCTTATAAAAATTCAGCCCCATTTCTTTTTCGCTGACTTCCAGCTTCATTTTCAGTTTCCGGAAGGCCAATCGTTTTGAACGACTAAAGACAGAATCCATGACCATTTCTTTTATCTGAATTTTAAATGTGTCAACAAACTCACCTTTGGTGCGTAAAGCATAGTCTTCCTGAACGCTATATCTGACCAGTTCACCCGAATATCCGGTAAAAACAAGTTCTTCCTGCCGGATCTGCATTTTATCATTTTCGAAAATATCTTTATTAACCGAATACGTCAGGCGGTTCAGATCGTTTACCGGCTGGTTCTGGTTTTTAAAATCCAGCAGTCTTTCGGTGACAATAGAAAAAACAACAAATATCAGACTCATGATAATTGCTGTAATGGCCATACCCACAATGGCCTCTATCATTGAAAAGGCCTGTAATTGTGTTTTATTCACCGCTGCTTTGTATGTAAAAACTTTTTTCAAATTTGAAATTAGTACTGTCTTTATACTGTATGAATATTTTCTTCACTCCGGGGTTAACGACTTCTTCCTCTATTTCAAGGTTCTTATCTTCACTATCATATTGCAGAGAATCTCCTTGCAGCTGCATCAGATAAAACATTTCATTGACTTTATTCTGGGTATTGTAAAACCTGGCAGATGTGCGCGGTGTAAATACCGCGGCATAAACCGTGATCGCAATATACAGGCATACCGAAATTATTGTCAGCGCAATTACGGATTCCAGAATGGAGTTTGCCGGAATATTACAATACTTTTTTAATAACGCCATAATTATTTTTTTTAGCCTCAAATAACGGAATCGCCATAAAGTACTCCGGCCGCTTTAAAGGATCTATTTCGATGTCTACAATCATATTATCATTGACGGAAGAACCGTTTTTATAGAAAAAATAGTTGGTGTACACCGAACCGCGTACATTGCTTTTTAAGTCCAGTTTTCCGGTACAATAGATATCGCCCAGTACAAAACTTTTTTCATCAAGCTCCATAATGTTTTTATTGATTGTCAATATCGAGCTTCCAAACAGGACTATTGCGCCTTCTATTTTACATTCCTTTTTTATTTTGAGCTTACTCTCCCCTTCCGTGTCGTTATACACGCAAACTACAGACGGGTATTGCAGATTCACTTTTTCCTGAAGTTCTATTCTTTTGGTTGCAAAAGCCTGAACCGTTCCTTTAAATCCTTCCTCGAAAGTTATTTTCGGGGCTATCAGTATGACATCTTCCAAAACCGTATTTTTCCTGATCACTATCGAATCATTCGAACGAAGTACGAAATTCCCTTTGAATATAACATTGGCCAGGAGCGTATTCGACAATAGTATTTCTTTAGTTTCTTTCAGAAAGGAATTGAAATACAGGGAGTCTTTTGTTTTTTCAAACTGGGATAAGGCTACTTTTTCTGTTTTGATTCCTTCAAAGATCTTCTTAAAGTTTTCATTGATCTCCGGAAGTTTGATCTCCGAAACAGTATTTTTCCCGGTAACCGTCAACTGGCTTGCTTTGTTCGTGAGATACGACGTTTCTATAAATGTTGACGGTAATTTATTATCGCCATTCAGCCTGACCGTTCCCGAGTAGCGAAGCGATTTGGTAAGGTTCGCCAAATGAATCGCTGTTTTATCATTGGAATAGCTTCCTACAATATGCGCCGAAACAACGGTATCATTCCTTAGGGATGTTTTTGCCAGCAGCACATTCAGTAATCCGTATTGTCTTACTTCATAATTTCCCTGAACTCCGGAGGCTTCGTCTGCCGGAAATTCCTCTGTAGCCAGTTTATTCCCCAAAGCATAATTCACCACCGACTGGTTATGAATGTATAATTCCTCCTGTAAATTGTAATACAAATTCAGCTGATTGTACAAACCGGAGAAATACAGCAATGCGCCGCAGATTATGGATACAATCAGGCAAATATAAACCGCATATAAAAGACTATGCGCCTTTACCATTCGTGTTTTCTTTTGGTTCTTTTTTCTTAAACAGCCTTTTAAAGAAACTTTCTTTTTGTTCCTGTGGCTGGTTCACTCTTTGTGACTGATTCGCCTTTTGTTGTTTGTCCAGCTCTTTTTGCTTTTTCTTATTTTCTTTCTCAAGGGCTTTTTTTTCTTTGTCCAGTTTCTCCTGAGCTTTTTTAGCAGCTTTTGCTACTTTTTCGTCTTCTTTTACTTTTGCTTTTTCTTCTTTGGTCAACTTGGGAGGCGCCACAAATACTTTTCCGTTTTTATAAACGGTAGTATCTTTTTTGATATGGTCAATCCACTCCCCGTGTTTGATATGGCTTTTATAATATCCTTTTTCAATCAGCACTCCTTTATCATCATAGCGGTAAAAGTTTCCCGTTTTCAAACCACTGCTCCAGTATTGAGTTGTTTCCAATGTTCCGTTCGGATACCAGGTTTTCCACAAACCTATCTTTAGTCCTTTTTCAAATTGCCCCTGTTCTGCCAGTTGGTTGCTGTGGTACATTTTAGTAAAGGCATCATCCAGCAATTCACCAGCTGTACCGCCTTGTGCATTATGTATGGCTCCTCCTTTAAACCAATAGTAGGTTTTTTCCGATTTGGGTTTTACTTTTTTATCCGTCACATAGAATTCATAGCGGAAGTTCGCATCGGAAACGCGCTTTATCAGATACGGATCTGTAAAAGAAAAGAATATTACTACTAAGGATATGCAAAAAAAACGAAATAAAGTCTTTGTTTTCAAGGGATTCAATTATTTTTTTAATCGTCGCAATATAGTACTTTTTCAAAAACCAGAAAAAACCTTTTTCGTGAGAATATTATTTCTAAAATTTAACCATTTGTCATTTTCGCACTATTTTTTTATTTACTTTTGAAAGGGCTCATTTTTACCATAATTGGTGATTTTGCAGATCAAAATTAAACCTATAAGTTCTTATAAATATGCTTTTTACAAAGATATGATTACTATCCTTTCGGGATGCTCGTACCGAATCGTCACGCAGCTAACGAAAATTACCGCTATGGCTTCCAGGGACAGGAAAAAGATGATGAACTAAAAGGTGGCGAAGGGAATTCACTAAACTATACCTTTAGAATGCATGATCCTCGTGTGGGACGTTTCTTTGCGCCTGACCCGCTATTTAGAAGCTATCCTTGGAATAGCCCTTATGCTTTTAGTGAAAATCGTGTAATTGACGCAATTGAATTAGAAGGATTAGAATCTTTTAAAGTAACTAAAGAACAGGTTCCAGGAACAAGTAGCTATTCTTCAAAAGTAACTTATGATGAGCGAATTAAATTTGGTGTTATAAAAACTGTAGAATCAAATATGAAAGCTATGTCTTTTGGAGGACATGAAACAACAGGTAATATTTTATTATCGAAACAAAGAAAAAATGTTGCTTTTATTAGCTTGGGCGGAGCGCAGTTTAGTATATCCAATACTCAAAAAAACGCTAGTGGATTTTATAATCAATTCGATGAATTATTGAAAAATGAGATAAAAAACAACAAGAATTTTAATGATTCTCGTAAAGAAGTTGGTACGACTTCAACAGTAACACGGGAATATACTGTTAATTATGATATTTTTGGTAAAAATTTTTCTGCTCTAAGGGAAAGAACAGCTGAGGAGAAGATTTTGAATGTAGCTGTTACATTAGAAATAGAAATAGTTGCTGTAAATATTAAAACAGATTTTATTAATGAACTTAAAACAAATTTTGAGAAAGGTGGTTATAATGTAAAATTAATTCAAGATACTCCACTTAAAGGTTCAAATATTAATTTTGTAAATGACCCAAAAAATACTGGAGGCATCTCAGTTAATGCTACATATAGCTATGATTATAAAACTGAAATTAAAACTACGGGCGATGTGCTAAAATCAGTTACGAATGATGAAGATGGAATGGTTATTGAGAATCCTGATTATAAAAAACAAAATCCATGAGAACAATAATTAATTTTTTATTTTTATTTACCTCATTGAGTACATTATCGCAAAATGAGGATATTTTAGCTTTTGGAGAAAGATTTAAACCACTTGAATTTCCTTTGGTTTTTGATGATTTATCTGTTTTGGATATAAAAAGACACCCTGAAATTCCGTATTCACTTTTTCAAAAAATAATTATTGATGATGATGGAAGTTGTTTAATAAAAACAAATGATACTATTAATAACAAATTTTTTGCAAATGGTAAAATAAATGTATTTGATAAATACGTAGGTTTTATATTTACACATATTAGTAATTACAAAGGAAATGCAGAAACAAAAATCTATCTATCAGTATTTAATGACAACAGATTACTTAGAACTAATTTGTTAGCTAATCCTTATCCTGAAAGTGAAACAAAAATTAATAGTTTACTTTTTAAAAATATCTTTTATGAATTTAAAAATTTAAACAGTAATAACTCAGAAACCACAACCTATTCAAGGAAAGGCAAATTGTATGATGGTATGAAAAAGGAGGATGGGTTTATTTTCTCTGAAGAAGTTTTCTCTGAGGATTTTGGGACAGACTCTTTACATGCTGGAATGGATTCAATTCCCGAGAGAAACTTGAATCTAAATTTCAATAAAGATTTTTTCAAATCTAAAAAAGAATTGATACCATTAAAATATTGTTCTCCAATCTCAAATTCACAAGTGCTAACTTCTATTGATGGCTTAAAAAAGAAAAACATCAACTCTTTTTTTATTGATTCATGGAGAATAAAAGACAATAGAAAAATTATTTTTTTCATGAATGAATATGAATATGATAAATTTAAGTGTGTATCTGAGATAGGTTATTTTATTATCGATTCTAAAGGGAAAATTAAAATGAAAAAGAGTTTTGCTGAATATATTTTAAGAGATAATGGTGAAAGATTTAAAATTAAGGAAGCAAAAATCATCTCTAATTCCAAAAGACTTAAAATTATTAGTTTTGAAGCTGGTGTTAGTGAAATAGAATCTTTTGATTTGGACATGCAAGCAGAAGATGGACATTGAGCGATATTCTCCCGTTGCGCAAAGCCTCCTCACTTTGTGGAATAATACTAAAAATATAAAATCCTAACTTTTTACGGTTAGGATTTTTGTTGACACGGATTTGCAATCCGTGCTATTGAGTCATTTCGATTGTATTTAAAATATTAAACTAATAATCATCTACAATCTTATATGCCGAAATATAAACATTTTTAGATTCCATAATTAAGTGTAGCTGTTCACTTTCAGTTGATTTGGTAATCTTGATTTTAAAACTATCATTGTAAATTTTAATTTTTGATTTGATTTTAATTGAATCAAAAATTCCGTTATTTTCTACAACTTCCCAATTTGCTAATTTATCACTTTCAAAAAAATAAGAAGCATGAAACCATGCTGATTTGTCTTCACAATGGAAACCAAATGTATTAACATATAAAAATGGTAAAAAATTTTTCTGATTAACTCTGATTTCTTTTATTGACCAAGTTCCTCCTAATATTTTATCTTGATTATTTTTACAATTAGCAAATGTAAAAAGAGATAAAACCATACATAATCTAATTACTTTATTTAGTGGTCCTTGTATTGTCTTGAACCTTGACAGCTTCTTTTCTTTCATCTCTTAAACCTTCTAATCTATTCTGTTGTTTAACATCTCTTAAAGCTTTGAATATATAATTATCCATTTGTTTAGACATCCCCTCAGAAGTTAAATTATTATAAATCTCTAATCCAATTCTCCTAATTTCTTTTCCTTCATTCCCATTACCTCCAAACAATATTACATTAGCAATATCTGAAATGTCTTTATTGTTAATATTTTCTTTTGCAATTAGGCCAGTATTAATAGCTAAAGAAATAGCTCCCATCACATCATCGGCAATGAGTTTTGATTGTTCATTTATAGTTTGCTCTTCAAAAACATCTGTAAATATAGCGTAATTCTTATATATTTCTGTGCTGATGCCAATAACCAAAGCTGCACCCGCTGTACCTCTAATCGCTGGAGGAATATTTGTCGAAGGCAAATCACCAATTCTTAAATTCCTTCTGAGTGATCGTTTACTTTCCAATCCAAACTTGTTGTAACCGCTAGGAATCCTTATAGTATATGCTTCACGAGAAGGTTTAGCAGTTCCTCCTTCAGCAATAGTCCCGAAATCTGCCAATAATCCATCTAATCCAAGACCATCGGTTTTCTGAGATATTGGAGCAATTGAAAACGCCCCAATTACCTGTGAATCATAACCAAATATTTGATTACCATTAGCCCTTATCGAAACCTTCCCTTCACTATTAACTCTTTTGATAGTATTTTGAGTCATATTACTGAAATTTTGAATCTTGAGGTATACAGCTCCATCACGAAGCTCTACCATTGCCTTTTCTTTACTCAAAAATTCAAGCCCCTCTAATTCTACCCCATCGATTACGCGGTTTTCAGCAAAAGCAAAAGGAGAATTATGCGGATATTGCGAAGCCAATGGATCTAAACTTAAAAACCTTCCCACACGAGGATCATGCATTCTAAAGGTATAGTTTAGTGAATTCCCTTCGCCACCTTTTAGTTCATCATCTTTTTCCTGTCCCTGGAAGCCATAGCGGTAATTTTCGTTAGCTGCGTGACGATTCGGTACGAGCATCCCGAAAGGATAGTAATCATTATAGGCTATTACATCCGGTTTAAAGACATAAGACGATCCTGCATTTGCAATCAGCTTACGATCGGTAATAACAGAAAGCACGTTCCCTAAATGGTTTGATAATTCATAATTCTTATCACCAACCCAACGAGATAAAGTTACAAATTTATTTGCATCAGCCGGTGTGGAAGTACCTTGTCCCTGATCAAAACCTTCACAAACATTTCCAATTCCATCATGATTATCATCTTCCTGAAGAGGATTTGCGTTATTAGGACAGTTGTCGCAAACATCTCCAACACCATCATGATCAGCATCCTGCTGGCCCGGATTATATTTATCAGGACAGTTGTCGCAAACATCTCCAACACCATCACCATCGCGGTCTTCCTGTAACGGATTCGATATATTAACACAATTATCACAAACATCTCCAATACCATCATGATCTGTATCTGCCTGATCCCTATTTGGTTTTGTAGGGCAGTTATCATTCTGATCCAGAATACCGTCTCCATCCATATCACCTTCTTTCGGTCCACAATAACTCTGAACATAATTAACAGCATATCGCTGCATTGTTAACAGGTTATTTGTCGATTTTGGCTGGGCATTCGGAACATTCCCTTCGTCAAACTCGAAAACATTTACTTTAATATTTTCTTCACCCTCACCATTATTAATCGTATAACTGAAATCACACATTTCCATCGGCACACCCGGGATAGTCGTTTCATCATCCACTTTATTATGAACCGTTTCCGATCCAATGGAGTTTCTTGCTTCCGGTGCAGTAGGATAATATACAAAACCATGATCGTGTGTATTAAAATAAGGCTGTTCATGCGTATATTCAAAATCCGTATAAACATTCCCATTCAGAACTAAAACCGGTGTATATAAGTCGGTGCTGGTAACGGTAACATTAGGGTTTAAAGTCATTGTATACTTCATGTCCCATTTATTCTCCGGAATACCGGCTGACATTCTGTAATGGTGTTTATCCATATAGGTATAATAATCCCACCATCTGCCATCTCTCTGATAAAAACGGGTCATTGTTTCGATAGTAATAATCGGGATATATACCTTTCTAACCGGATCCCTCTCAATATCAACTCTTACCATACTTCTGGTATATTCGCCAATATCCGGATATTTTATACCCTGAAGCATTGCAACCAGTTTTGTACCACTTGTAAAAGTAGTATCGATTTCGAAATGTGATTCGATTTCAAGCTTTTCTGTTAATCCACCAAATCTTGGGAAGAAATTTAAACTCGTATTTGGATCAACCCAGGTCGTTTTGTTCGTTCCTGTGAATTTTAATCCCCATACATTCGGCTGATTCGTCAGTGCTTGCATTGCCATCATCATATTATCTGAAACAGCAAGCAATTTATTTGTCTGCGTAACGACTGCTTTACCAGCTTCTTCCGAAATTTCCCTTCTGCTTTTTTCAACTCCAAGACGACTGCTTCCGTATATTTCCTGTTCAACCAAATAGTAGTTCGTTTGCGCTCCGGCTTTAACCATTTCATAAGTACTCAATACATTTCCCTGTGCATCTCGCTGATAGAAAGTTGTTGTACTGTTAGCGCCGTTTGTAACCGTTTTAGCGATTCTGTTTCCTAATCCGTCATACTCAAAACTGATTACAGTTCCGTTGCTTTTGGTAACAGTTTTCACCTTACCGTCTACTCTCCAGCTAATATTCAATCCTTCTTTTGCATCCGCCGTTAACTGCCCTATATTGTCATAAGTGTAATTATTCGGGTTCTGATCGTCAATATCTAAAGAAGTATCATTCGGATTCGCAGGAACATTAGTAAAGACACCATTTGCTACAGTGTCATCAACATGCGTCAGCTTGTTGGTTCCGGCCTGATAATTATATGTCAGCTGGTCCATTAAATCAGCAACAGCCAGGGTTGCCGATTTTGGAGCCCAACGATTTAAGGTCAATAAATTACCATTTCTATCATATGAATAATCTGACTTGTATGAATTCTCAAACGTAGTCGTATTGTTAACCTGTCTGACAGAATTCATTGTTTTAAGCCTGTTTAACTGATCGTATTCATAACGGTTGTACTGAGACGGCAAGATATTCTGACTTAGGTCTGATAATGAGGTAATCATTTCTTTGATGTTTCCATTAAACAGATCTTTATTACCTTCCATATTCAATCCTTTGGTATAGGCCAAAACCCTGTTATCCACAGCATTTGATGCATTAAAACGGGACATATAATCTCCGTTATAGTAGTTCAGCGTAAAGCCAAATGCATCTAAAGCGGCATTTGTTCCATCCAATCCGGCATCTGCTATTTTATACGTTCCCGATGTACTGTCATAGTAACCTAAACGTTCTGCATTAACACCTTTTAGCCAGCCGTGTAATGTATACAGATAATCCAGTCCCTGAACTTTTTTATCTCCAATTTCTGTTCTTCCTAACGGACCGTGTTCATAATATGCGTAATTCGCTTCTTTTTCCCAGATCACATCATCCTTACTTGTAAATACCTGAGTAATTCTATTGTCGGCATCATATTCATATTTATGGATAAACTGGTCTTTCTTTCTAGGCTGATAACTAACTTTATTTACGTTGCCGCTAATCAAATCATAACTATAAACAACTTTTTTAATGTCCTGATTTTTCGTTTTAAGTTCATTCTTGTTAATATGATAAATAAGCTCTCTTACATTTCCATGTACATCATAATCATAAAGTATGGCATTGTTATATTTATCATAAGCAACAATCTCAGCAATTTCCTGTGTTAACTGATCATAATACAGTACTGCCGTTACTCTTTTCTGGTTATTATCGGCCTGGTATGCTTCAAACCATCCTTCCGTATTTTTAACCGGAAGACCATAAAGTGTTCTTGTTATTTCTCTTTTCGTATATCCGGTATTGAATGCATTAACCGGTGCACCGGCATATATCAGTCTTCCTTTATCATTAATGCTATACGTTGTACTTCCCGGAACAACAATTTCTCCCGCTTCAACAATTCTTCCCAGACCATCATATCTCGTATAACTGAATATTCCATTTGCCGCATCGGCTTTTTGCTTGCTATTCTGAGAAGCGATTATTCTTCCCAAAGCATCATATGCAAATTGTGTTTCTCCTCCGTCCGGTGTTTTTTGCCAGGTTAGCTGATTCAGGGAATTATAGCGATATTGTGTTTTTAGCGTATGTCCAGGATCTGCCGTAATACCATTTACAACCGTTAATTCTTCTTCCGGTTTTGTTTGTCTTACATTATTAATGGTCGCATCCGATCCCGGAGTTAAGCGTACTACTCCCTGAGGCGGAACCGTTTGCACTAAATTCCCCGCCTGATCATAGTAATATAGTGTATATTGATATTCTTTATCCGCAGCAGATTTGGTCATCGTTTCTCTTAAACCATCTATTGCTGCCTTGACATATTTTACTTTGAATTCTTCTTTTTTGTTTCTGAAATATTCTTCTTTTAATTCTTCCAAATACGTTTCCTTAACAGAATTGGTAAATATTTCACATGGTGTTTTAATATTCCCTGTATCAAGACTAAATGTTGGAACCATCGGTGCCGGCGGGCAGATATCGTTATTTACAAAATACTGATCAACATACTCCGGCCATGTTAGTCCTCCTCCCTGTGTCAGGAAATTATTGTATTCGTTTATAACAACTTGTGTTCCGTTATAACCATAATTTAGTTTAGTAGCTCCAAACTCACTTATGGTCAGGAATAGTGGGTGATTCACACTGTTTACATGAAATACATGCAGATAATATAGATAGTCCGTACTGATATATCCGAAGTTTGCTTCACAAAAATGCTTTCCGTTAACGGATAAATATTCCGGAATAACATAATCCTCTATGTCTTTTATTTTAAGAATGAACTCGTTCCATTTATCAACACAGGAAACCGGAGCCACCGTTGGCGGAATACAAGTTTCACATGGCGTAGGCGCATTTATAAAGCAATTTTGTAAGTTCAAACACTTAATGCTTCCTGTAGCTTCTACATATTCCCCGTTTTCATTGATGATAAGCGCTGTAAATTCATTAAAATTATCATTTGTAAACCTGATAATTTCAATACTATTTATATCCGCTTCATTTAAACGTCTGTTAGGTATTTTAAAGACAACTCCACAATCCGGGTTATTTGTAAAATGGAATCCTATCTGAGAAAAATTATTATTCTCAACACTGTAAAAATTACTAACACTTGGTGTTCCTGTTCCTTCTAATTGAAGATATTGACCTAAAAGATCCATCCCAAACGGGGTAAAACCATCATTAATTGTTACGCCTGCCATAACTTCTGCCAGAGTTGTTGTTAACATGGCCGTAATTATTTCCGAAACAGTAACTTCATCTTGACACTTTATATTCTGCAGACAGCTAATCTTTCCTCCACAAACTCTTACACCAGCTGGTGCAATTGTGGTATCAAAGATATTACCATTATTTACTATTGTATAAGCATTATAATGTACAAAAACAGTAAAAGAATAGGTTCCTGAGCCTAAATTTTGAGTAATCTGAAAATTAGAAAAATGAGTTATTTTATTTAACAGGTCGCTGTGATTAAATTGCGGCCTATCTGGCGTTGATAAAATATTTAACGCAAATCCACAGTTTATATCTTTGTTGAAAAAATCAAATTTCATCCCATCTACATGTCCCATTCCATCATTCGACCAATTTGTCGTGAAATTATTCACTGTTGGTGCAGTACTACCACTGATATAAGGGTCTAAATTATCTAATACTTCATGTGTATAACCATCTGCTATTGGCGGTAACTGATCTTTTCTGATCCAAAGGTGTTTGATTAATTTCAAAAAGTTCGCCTGAGCGTCTTCTTGTAACGGAACTTTTTTAGTACAGTTACAATCATAATTCAACTCGGTAATCCGTCCTTTTAATGTTGCTATTTTTTTATCGCTTCCTAAATAATTAATGGTAATTTTATCGTCACCAACAATGATTCCGTTTACAATATTTTTTTCAATTTTTACCCCGGTAATTCTGTAAAACTGTATGGTGTTTAATAATACCGCTGCATTATTCTCATTAACAAGGCTATAAATACTAACAGGAGTTGCCCCATTGATCGTAAAATTACCACTGGCATAAGACCATTTAGCATCTAAATTTGCATCATTTATGATTTGTGGCATAATGCTATTGTTGTATGTAAATACATCCTGATTTACATTTGGCGCTCCATCAAGCCTCACATTTGTCGAAAATAACTGACCCGGATTTGCCAATACATTACCCTTCAATTTATTCATCACTCTAACCAAAGCCTTTTCAAAACGAGCGCGTTTAAAACATCCTGTTCCTATTTCGGTTTCGGCATTTCCATTGACAACATTATTTTCTTCCAATGAACATTCTCCAACTGCAGCTTTTGTAACTCCTTCAATAATTACTTCCTCAGGTCCGGTACATGTTAAATTGGTAAGCCTTTTTATAGAAGCTACTATTTGGAATCGATACTGTCCTTCACTGTCATAAGATCCCGGAACATAATAAATATTTTTAAAATCTGTAATGGTAAAGGCTGTGTTATATCCATCCCATGAAGGAGGCGCCATACTTTCTCCACAAGAATTCTTATAATTGTTCGGATTAGGGATTACAAAATTTAAACGTATTTTTTCTGCCACACTGCTCCCATTTCCAATAAGGTCAATAATCAGTGCATCTCCGCTAATACTCCCTTTAATATCAACATTGGAAGGGTTCGCATAATAGGCTGTTGGGTTGATTAAAAGGGCATCAAATAAATCTTTAACAAGATAAGGCATGCTATGCGCTTTAAAACCATTCAATAATAAACCTTGCCCCTGAATATTAGGATTAACCAAACCATCCAAAAAGTTTTCCATATCAAATGCTAACGGGCATTTTCCGGTTTGATGCAACATATTTGCATCAGCATCGGCTTCTGCATCGGCTTGAGCCTGTGCATCTGTAACACCGGAATTATAACCGTTATCTGCCGAAACAAATCGTTTGGTTTTATCCTTATATAAAGTATAGGTTGTTGTGGAACACGCCGGAATAATTCCTGCCGGCGATCCGGGAACTGCCGTAGCAAAAGCAGCATTTATCTTATCTAAAAGACTCCCGTAATTTGCTGTATATTTATTGAATAAAGTTACAAACGTATCAACATTTTCATTATCGCCAATGCATCCGTTATAGCCATTATTTTTTAAAGCATAAATATGTGAAAATACGGTTCTGGTTTTTTGTTTAACACCAATATAGCTATTCATGAAGTTCTGCCAAATCTGTTTTCTCACAAATGGTGTCACCCTTCCCTGATCGCCGCCTTGAATTGCAGCCAACAGGTCTGTAAAGGATCTGGTTACCAAAGGCTGGTAAAAAGATTCCGGTGCAATACCATTTCCAAAAACGGCTGTATAATAAGCTGCCTGAAGCATGTTCAGGCTTTGAGTTCCAATCTTTAGCCCTTCATAATTGGTATCTAACGCTTCCTTCATTAAGTTTTTACGAAGATTAAAATCGGTAGCATCTTCAACTGTATACAAAACTTCGGCATTAGCAACCATTGGCGCTATATAAAAAGGATCGTTATCCGACAAGTTTTTCATTTTCGAGATAATCCCGTTAGTCGTAAATGCGGTTTCATAGTCTGTTGCCGATAATTCTTTTAATTTTTCATCATAAGCGTCAGAATTAGCTCCACTACTATTTTTCGTTCCGCATATTGCCTTACCATATTTATAGTACATATATTCCGGATGATATGGCAATAGTGATTCTGCCCAGGTAGGTTTCCAATTGTTTAGAAAATCAGTAACTTTTTTTAAGTATTCCGGACTTACAATTTTAAACTCTGTCCCCGGATTATCAGGATCATTTTCAACGATGGCATTATCACTCAGTTCCGGTAAATAGGAACCTTCCATAAGTTTTTTTACTTTTATCTTTGAGATGCTTCCATCGGCATCCCTATAAATCAATGCCGGTTTTCTCCAGCTATAATTTGATAATAAAGGCGGAGTTGTATTTGGAGACGATGTTGAACCTCCATAGTATAATTTATTCTTATCATTGAAAAGACTTAACTCATTTTGAGTTTCTATGCTTACCGTATTTTGCTGATCCGATGGTATGTTGTCAAAATTAATACCGGCTAATGAACCGTATTGACCATGCGGACTTACGTCAACTAATAACATTCCTTCATTAATATCACATACATTACTAGGCTGTATGCATAGTTCACGACAACCTGCTAACAATCCGGTGATTTCCTTCCCAAATTTCAGCACATAATTATTAATGATATATTGAGGCACTAAAGCATTATTATCAATATACTGTGAACCATTATATGCAAACGAACTTCCGCTAAACGTTTTATTAAGATTTGCTATAATATAATTTGTCTGGGCTTTTGTTGTCAAAGTTAACCTTGCTGCAATATCTCCTAAAGCGTTCACATCAGCATTTGCATTTATAAGATTTGTGAATGCTGAACAATCACTCGCAGAAAGGTAATTGCAAATCAACGCAATCTCACAGGATCTGCACGTAACATTACAGTCGATTGTATCGATGTTTACTTCAAACTGCCTTAAATCCGGATAACAGGCATTCGTAGCCTTTTTAATTTCGCTGACATAATCATCCGCATACATTTCAAGAACAGTCTGATTAATCTTCACATTCTTGCTCAATGAGTAGGTTCCGACTTTTAATGTTTTTGAATCAAAACTCTGATTAAGCAATACCGGTGGCGCTGATGGTGTTGTAGAATTTAAGTTAACAGCTCCGATTGTTGTTGACAAACTTGGCCCTGAATTTGGATTCAGGTTTTTAGGATTCAGCATTTCTGCAGCGCAATCATCAAGTAAACTCAAACTCCAATCGTATACAAAAGGATAATGTTTGGTACCAAGACAAACATCATTAAACGTATTGGTGGTGTGTGTTAATCCATAATTAAAAGTGATACTGCCTTCTTTTTCCGTGCTTACCTGAGTGACCAGTCTTATTCCGTCTTCAAGTATCCCGTTAATCCCGGATGCATATTTATTGTTACCAGACAACATATCTGTTGTTGTTACCTGATGTAATGCGGTATTGGCTTCATCTCCCAAAGCAATCAGGTTTGCCGGTTTATCACCGGCTAAAGCAGTCGCTATTGTTCTCCCTTGTGGATCCAGGTAACTTACGCTTACCTGCTTATTAGGATCGATAACAACATTTTTCTTATACCGTTTGTTGTTTCCAACTTTATAACCAAACAATCGATTTAATTCCTCCTGTTCCGGTTGTGCATAGAAATACTGCATTTCATGACCTTTCCCTAACTGATGTTCCAATCCGACACCACCTTTTCTTCTGATTCTACCGGTATTATCAGGAGTATATTCAATCTGAGAAAAAGGGTATTTTTTAGCATTTGGAACAAAATCCTGAAAATTATTTGACACGGTATTCTGATCGGAAAAATAGTTACTGGATCCCGAACTTGTTGCCATCCCCGGCGCTGTAATCGGATCGCATGATAGTGCGTTCACATTATCCCAATCAAAGTCGTTGTGTGTATAAACCGCATTACTTTCATTTTTATTCAAATCTGAATAAAAACGAATACCGGATGCCTTTATCGGAGTAGGCAAAACTTCAACAGCAGGTCTACCCTGGTTGTCATAGATAACCTCTCCTACAACTGCTTTATTATTGGTATTTATCTTGGTTACTGTCTGACGGTTTCGCAATGTTCCGTCAAAATAGCTTACTACTTCTTTTTTCTTACCATCTTCTGCAAATGATGCCTGATATTGCCAGTTTTTATTTCCTAATTCATGGTTTGCATCAATTTCAAGAAAAGAAACCCATTCGCTAACAAATTTCCATGTTTCCGATACGCCATTTGACCATACGCCATAATAAACTTTACTGGTATCGTCTAAAAATCTTCCTACCGGTCTTACTCTGTAAACCAGGTATCCTTTTGAAAACACCAAGGGAATTCTATAGGATAGTCCTTTCGTTTGTATTCTGGTACTGTTTAATTTAAAATCCTGTTCGGTTAATGGAATCTGTGCAGGAAGTAATTTTCCACCTTGCGGATTGTAATTATCCATCCATGTCCATTCCAATTCATACTCTACAGCCGGAGCAGTTGCATTTTTTGTCCAGGAAATTTCAAGTTCATCAGCTCCGTTACTAACATTAGCAACTGTCGTTTCCGTAGTTCCGTTGTATTTAATTAATCTTTTTACCGGGGTAACTTTAGTCCCTTTTAAATTATAATAACGATCTGTCTTAAATTTCACCTCCACAAAAGCAACTGAATTGGCAACTAAAGCGATGTTTTGATCCAAACTGTTCTTATACTGAATAGACTGCACCTTTACAGTTGCCTTATGCACATTTGGAAGTTTATGAACTTTATAGTCATCAAACTCTACTGATTCCGTAATATTATCATGTTTGATTTTCAATACTACATTATAGGAAGCCATAGCAGAACCGGTAGCAGTATATGGTGTAACTGCCAGATTGACTTCACAATAATAGATATTGTTATAGGCTGCCAAATCACTAACATTGTCTTTAAACCCAAAATGTATATATACTGCCGGATCTACAGATGTAAAAACATTTTGCTGGTTTAATGTACTAAATTTAGGATCTGTTACCTGTAGTGTAGGCAAACTATGCAGTTGCGTACCTGTACTGATTCCTCCGGATATTTCTTCCTGCTGTCCAAAAGAAAAAGCAGTACACATTACAAGTATTAAAACATATAAGCATTTACGGATATACATATATCTAATTTTTATTTAATATTATTGGAAGCAATTCGCTGATCAATTACTTCATATTTTTTTAATTGTTGAGACAACACAATTGTGTTCTTCCCGGAAACTGTGTAATATTTTCCAGTATTAAACCAGGAACCATCTGCAGCTTTTCTGTTATGGTTCTGATACACTACTTCCAGCCTTGGATAATGTGTATCTGATGTTCTATAATTTTGAGAAAAATTAATCGCTGTATTGTAATAAAAAACCTGCTTCTGCAAGAAATAGTCTTTCGAAATATTCAAGATAATTTTTGAATAGGACAGATCAGAATATTGTTTGGGTTCCAATTGTATTTCCCAATATATCTTAAAATCCTTAACAGATATTACTTTACACAAATCGGAGATCTGACGCATATCAAAATCAGCAACACTATTACCTACAGGATTAGAGATTACTATTGCTTTCTCCGAATGACTGATTTTTACATTTGTTTTCAATGAATTAATCATTTCCGAATCTTTAATTTTAATGTACGTTTCATTCGCAGCATTTTTATGAAAGACTCCCTTATAATTTTCTTCTACTTTTTTGGAATCGTGATCCTTATATAAAGAATACGACATAGTATAGGATAGTGGCTTTGCAATACCGTATGTCTCCGTAACTTTTTTTAATATTTCCTCTGCTTTTTGAGAATATCCCAAAAAGACCATTAAAAAAGTTATTGCTGTGATGATGTTCTTCTTTGTCATAATTCCGTCATCAGTTTATTTTGATTATGTTTCCGGATCGCGTTTCCTGTATTGTTTTAATACCTTTTTCCGTTTCTTTTTTCACACGTACAAGTCCGCCTTCATTATCGTATTCATAAAAAGTAGCATAGTTATTTTCATCCAATTCTGACATCAGTTTAAATGTTTCCGGATCATACACAAAGGCTTTCATACTACCTTCCAACGGATGAATTCTTACATCATCAAAATATACCGGCATACTTCCTCCTTTGTTTTCTAATACAAACTCAATTACAACGGTACTGCTCAACGGAGCCGTTTCGCTTTTCGGCACTCTGAATCTTTTAACAATTCTTTGCCAGCCGTCAATAATTTCACCGGAAGGTGACGCGGTATCCGTTAAGATTATATGAGAACTTTCCGCTCTTTTGTTATTGTAGTAGACAATTTTTATCTCTGGATTTTCATAAGTTTTAAGCTGTAATTTTGTTTCCTCTTTAACCCAGGCACTTATCACGTACTCTTTACCCGGTTCCGGTTGAAAGGAGAAACAGTCATCACAAATATTTTTATCAATAGCTTCTCCACAGATGTAATTGCCATCCGCCAGTTTATCTGAAAAATAGCGTGCATCCGAGGCTAATAAATTGAAATCTGCGTGACCGTAATAATCTTTGGTAAAATGATTAATATCCGCTTCCGGATATTGATTAGTTGGATATCCTAATAAAAACTGTAACGAATTCCTTAAAGACACCGCAGCTGTAGAATACACCCTACCTGTTGCCATCGTAGCACTTATCGCTAATTCCGGGACAAAATTCGGATCCTGGTTTCGAGGTAAAACTTTACTGAATGGAGAAACTGTATTTTGATTAACATAGTACCCTTCTTCTATTCCTACAACATATAAATGTGGCCCATTCGGCGTTAACGATTGTGAAACATTTGCTGGGTCCCTATAATTACTGAATTTTTTCATTGTGTTTACCAATCCGTTTACGTTAGCCGTTTCACAGCCATCCGTAATCATCACAACAGCATTTGGTTTCATCGGAGCATTAAGGGCTACCGTTAACCCGCTCTTCCAGTAATCAGATGCCGGACTGATACCTGCTCCACTTCTCAGCCTATAGGCATCAATCCATTGATTGAACATTCCTAATACTCCGGAATTGTTGGTTACCCTTGTTGCCGGTATATGTTCCGAAGCTCTGAGATCGGCATCATTATCAGACATACCGATTAAGGATATGTGAATATTATAGTTTTCACTATCATTAATATCTGCCTGCTGCTTAATGAATGATTTTAACTGTTTTCGGATCTTTCTAGCCTCTGTTTCGTCAATCGATCCCGACTCATCAACCACTATAGCGATATGGGATACACACTGAATCTCTTCTACTGGACAGAAGTTAATATGATGTATCTTATGCTTAAGCTCTGTAGTATTATTTTCATATACTGTTGGATAAAGAGTTGGTTCATCAGGAGAAGTAAAAACAGAAATATCCATATCCGTTACAAGTACTCCGTTGTGGTCTCTGAAAATTACATCTATATTTTGAAAGTCAGTTCCATGATCTGCAAATGAAAAACCAAAGTTTTGCGATAATCCTTCAAAATAAGCATTATAAATTCTTGGATTAGGGTCTGTTATATAAGGTGCCAAATCAATTAATTCCTGAGGGTTATAGCCATTAGGAATGGAACCTTCAGTAATCATTTTGGTCAGCAAATGATTCAGCAGATTGATATAAAGTTGTTTGATTATCTGTGATTTCGGATTATTAATTGTACATGAATTACATTCGCGAACATTTATCAGTTTTGTAAAAGTAGTCACACATCCATTACTATCTGTTACCTCTACTTTTACCGTGTAATCCCCGGCCGAACTGTAAGTAAACGAAGCAATGTTATTAGTACCTGTAGTTTGTGTTTGCAAGACAGTTGATCCATTCGTATCATAAAATGTCCATTTATGATTTGCAATATTAGACACACCTGTTTCGAATATAAAATATACCCTGTTAGATACACATAAGACATTCGTATTAGGTTCCAAAACCCTTATAGCACCACTTATAGGAACACAATTCGTTACTTTTAAATGTATCGGATTCCTGGTTAGAATCAGATTTTGCCAACTTACTGAAGCATTTGTAATTTGCGGGTGTCTGGCAACACAATAATAATCTGCCTGATCGTTAGAACTTAAATTATTTATTGTATATGTCCGGTCTGTCGCTAATGCAATTGGTTGTGCTACACCGGTACCAACCTGTTTGTACCACTGATACGTTTCCGTTTGCGTAAAACGATTATCCGTATACATTTTTAAGGTTACCGGACTTCCAATTGTTTTGGTAATTGTTTCTTCAACATCTGTTTTCGCTTGCGGTGCATATCTAAAACTAGTGCCCATTTTTTGTTTATACAAAGCATACTGTGCTTCAAAATCAGCAAATCTAAATCGGTTATTTTCAAATAGGAACTCACTTAGATTATTTAATCCTGACAGATTAGGAATCGCTCCACTAAGTTTATTATCCCATAAATAAAGTCGCTTTAATTTAGCTAAAGATTGAAAACTTGTCGGAATACTCCCTTCCAATTTATTTCCAGATAAAGAAAGTCCTACTAACTCCGATAAATTCCCTAAAGAAGCAGGTATATTACCCGAAAGTTGGTTTCCTTGTAAAGCCAAGTTTTGTAATGTTGTTAGATAACCAAACTCGCTTGGGATACTACCGGTAAGCTGATTTACACTTAAGTCAATCCCTATAATTTTTTCCATTCCAACAAGAGAAGGAATTGAGCCTGTTAATTGATTATTTTGGAGATTAAACGAAGTTACAGATTTAAGACCTGATAAAGTTGCCGGTATTGTTTCTGATAATTTATTATTATGGGCCCAAATGATATTTAATTTTTTAAGATTCCCTAATGTCGCCGGAATCGGCCCTGTTAAATTGTTATTGTATACATACAAACTTGTCAGGTTTATCAACTGTCCAATTGAAGCAGGGATGCTTCCACTTAAACTACAATTGTCGAAGTTAAGCCTATCTAATTTTGTTAGATTTCCTAATTCGGTAGGGATAGTACCTCCTAAGTTTACATTATTACTTAATCTTATCTCTATTATATTTGTCAAATTTCCAAATAATGGAGAAATCCCACCGCTTAAATTATTATCATTGAAATTAAAATACTGTAAATATTGCAGTTCAAACACTCCAGAGGGTATTGCTCCCGTTATTTTATTGCCTGAACAGCTTAATGTTAATAGATTTTTAAGATTTTTAAGGCTGTTATTTAAATTTCCGACAAGATTATTATTATTTAACGATATATAGATAACATTCCCATTGTGAACCGTAACACCATACCATCCTGTTTGGGTCGCTGCATTCCAGGAGGTTACTACCGCATTAGGATTATTAACATCCCAACCCGTTTTATTTGTCCAGCCAGCTCCATTGGTACTGTTATACAAATCAATTAACGCCTGTCTTTGATCGGCCGAAACCTGAGCAAAAATATTCAGACTACATAGTGTTAAGAATACCGTTAGAACTAAACTTCTTAATTTTATCTCCATCATCTCGATACTATTTTTTAGTAGACTTGGTTACTACTGCTTCTTGTGCTTTTCTCTCTCTTTGAGTACTATTACTATTAATTTCCTCACAGGAAATAACCTGCTTTTTAACAGATATCTTTTTCGCAGGCTCTATCCTCATACTTCTCCTGCCGGAATGGGACTGAAGCGGCGAAATCGTTACCCCTTCACTATTCTTGATCGGTTCCTGAAAATTAAAGTGGGACGATGCAATACAGGAAGAGAAATCATAATCTTCAAATCCGTCTGATGCCAACTCACTATATTTACTATTTGAGGCAACTGCAGTCGGAAAACGATTGTTATAACCGAACAGAGCAGACGAATAGCGGTCTAAGGCATCTTTGTTTTCAATTTCCTGTCCGTAAGGATTATATTTTGTAACCTGGGAAGCAAAAGTCCATTTCTGGAATTCGCTCATTCCTGTAATTACCCATTTTTTAGTTGTGGTATTGTAAACATAAAAAGGAGAAAAATCATTAAAGAAACCTATTTTTCTTAAACTCGGATTTTCATTAACGTTACTATAATTTCTTCCTGTTAAATAAGCATATGATTTATTAGCTCTCCAATTACCCAAAACATTATATAGATATGGATTGTATGATCGTTTCAGTATGTCTTCAGGCTCATCATTATTAACATCTTTCTCATATTCAAAAACAAGCGTATTGTTACTGTCAAAGGTCATTCGTGGTAATTCACATTCGCATTGTGCCGGCCAAATATTGCTATATTCAATAGCTGAAGCATTTACAATTCTGTATCCGATTGAAGAAGACAAATACGGACTGTTGTCCAGATTGTTTTTTATTGTTGTTATTACATTATTATTGTCATAATTATATAATGGGTTTTTCATTGAAGTTACTGTAGCCATCGTAGCACTCTGTAAATTTCGATACCCGGAACGAATAACTTTTAACTGTCCTGTTTCGATAAGTTTTTTATCTATTCTCAAACCATCTTTATCAATCAGAATGAATTGATTCGCAGCTGCTTTAACCACCCAGGCTTTTGTTGCTTTCTTTTTCTTTTCAACATTAGTTCCTGTTACCCATACTTCATCTCCGTCAACTAAATAATCGGCTGCATTGTAACTGTCAAATTCATATTTTGAAGTTCCGGTAATATTTGAAATATTCCATTCCAGACCAAGATTAGTTGCTGCCTGGTTCATTCCTTTATAGGACCAATAAGCCGGAAAATTAAAACTGTAATATTTATCATTATACTCGTTAACCGTTTCTGTTAATAGTATATCCCCGGTTTCTGCATCCCAGGCAAGATTTTTTGTGGCTACTTCCGACCCTGCATCATAAGCTATTTTCTCCGATAATATTCCCGAAGTATGAATCACTTTTGTCGTAACAGCCGATCGCAACTGATTCTCATGTTTTGAATAACTCGGCACCGGCACCGGTACTATCAGAAACATCAAAAATAAAGGTAATCCTGCCGTATTAAAATGTACGCCCGGCGTTTCTGTTATGGAAATATTTTCTCTGAAATCATTAACCACATCATAATCCACGCCAACCAATTTAGATTTAATCTCTCCATTGGAATTAACTGTAGTAACTACATTATTCAATCTTCCCTGATTTTTGGGATTGGAGGCAATTTCATTGTATTTATAGTCTACACCGGATATAAAATTGCTTTGTCCTTCGGCATATACTCGCTGGCTTTTCATTTTTCCATCCATGTCATTCGTATGAATAGCATATCCCTGTGATAAGGTTAAATGGTCTTTAACATTAATCTTAAGCAAACTTGACAATAATCCAGATTTATCGTAATGAGCTGATAAAACCGTATAATCAACTAATGTTGGGTGATCTTTTGAAGTATAAAATTCCGTAACCACTTCACCGGTTGCATGTCTTTTAACCTCTTTAGTCAGGTTCCCATTCTGATATTTCTCTCTCGGCAAATTCTTGACTGCGACTCTGCTATACGTCACTTTAGGAGCTGGAAAAAAGGATTCTCCAAAAGGTTTTTCTACATAGTTTTCACTTTCAGTTCCTAATAACAGATCTCTATTACTATGATCATAGAAAGGCTCTACAAATGGATTTTCTTTCCCTCCCAAAGGTTCATAAGTAGCCACTCCGGACGTTCCTCCCTCAGCCGTTTTGTAACTATATTTTTGTCCGTAAAACTGCTTGTACAATTCATTATCATTGTGAGCGGTCATTACATCCCACTGATCATGCATCTTAATTTCTTTAACCCGGCTTCCTCCCCCAACTTTTTCACGATTAGGCTGCATTAAACGAATCCAGGATTTTCCGGAGATGAATTTACTTGCTATTCCTTTCTCTTTCAGTTTTCCATTCGGACTTTTAAAGATGTCGAATATTGTCGGAATCCATCCTATTAACTCTGTTACTACTCCTTCAATGTTATTAACATCCTCTTCTCCGGTCATACTGTATACAACTCTGTTCAGATTTTGTCTTCCGAAGTACCAGCCAGCTTTTGATATCGGATTAACATCCGGATTACCAGCCCCGTCTCCCTGTTTGGTCATCTGAATAGGAATGGATGCATATTGATTACCCGAAGAGTCCTGATAGAATGAATAACCTTCATCTTTATTGATTCTTAAATAACCTGATACATAGTCAAACTTATCCTTATGATCATTCCCTCCCAATGTCCAATTCTGCGTTGCCATATTCAATAAGAATCTGAAATAAATGGGCTCATTTTCTATTGGCTTTATATATCTTTCATAGAAATTATCGGTATTGGTATCATCTAATTTCACATATAAAAACTGAGCGGTTTCCCTACCGTATAATTCCGTATTATAAATATTATCTTCTGAACTTAATGCTTTATTTCCGGCACCTACTACCTTAAACATCTGCATTACATCTCTATTCTGAACATGTGCATAATCATCTGATTCAAAATCCATCTCCATTTTTGCTCCGGACGGCAAGTTAATGGACGCTAACAGCCAGGCTCCTGCATAAGCATCGGCTTTGGAACGATTGCTCTGATCTACATAAGGGTATTCGGCATTTGATAAAGCATCATTTGTACCACAGCCTATCGCATCATCTGTTGGTTTATAATTTCCCCATAAGTCATATGCTTTCATGTCATAGGATGGATTATATCCATAATTAAAAACATAAGGTGTAAATTTCCCCATATTGGATTTTTTATAGGTAAAATATACTTTTTTTAAGGTCAGCTTACCTTTTTGCCCCTGATATACTGCACCCGATTTGCCAGCGTCTTCATGATTGTCAATACCCTGGCACAAACTATAATCATATTCAAAATGAGCTTCTTTAATCGGCACTGCCTGTTCCGGATTTGCTAAATATTCCGGCTTGGAATACAACGATACCTTATCTAACTTGTACATTTTGGAATCCGTTCCTAAACCACCATTTTCTCCTTTTACCCCATAACCGTCTTTACGGGCTGAAATTGAGAAAACAGCAACATGGGTTTTTGTTTCGATCTTTTTAATATACAACAGCTCTTTTTCTCCATACTGATAATTCCCTTTATTATCCTTTTTACTGGATCGCAAACCATCATCATAACTCGCTATATTCTGTTTGAATGGCATTCTCCATTTAAAAGGCTTATCTTTAGTTACATTATCATATTCAAACTTAGTATAGGTTCCCAAGTCATCATCTGTAGGTCCATCACTTTTTAAATCCTGATAATCGGACGATAAAACGGATGTCAGCAGATAACTATGGGCATAAGCCGGGGTGGTAACTCTGTTAAAATACTGATCACCTTCTTTATCATTGTTTGCCGAATTGTCTTTTCCGGGATTATAGTAAACCAAGCCGTTTCGGCAATCAACTGCCGGAACGCTGCCCACATCGAATGTGACTTCTCTTTTAATGGAATTATATGCTGCTCTTCCGTATATATAGCGCTCACCACCTTCTTTGGTTATTCTGATCTCTGAAGTATGGTGATCATTCTTTACGGATAAAGAATAAGGACTGAATTGTGTTTTGAAACCATACTTCTGAGCCTCGGCCCGGGTTAACTTCTGAATAGACTGATTTCTATTTACCCTGCTCTCTCTTTTTATAATCCCTGTACCGGCTATTTCTGTTCCGTTTCTGTAATAATTCTTTTTTGTACCTCTGGCAAATGAACTTCCTTCTAATTCTAATTTTACAGCATCATAACTACCTAAATTATCATTAAACAGGTTTAATTCTTTATCAACATGCGTTCCTCCAATGTTCTTAAAAAATACTTTTTCATAATCCGGCTTGTTACCTTCCTTTTTCTCTTTAAACCGTTCTAATGCAGTATTACTGTTCTCCCACAAGCCTGTTGAACTGTTACCATTAGTAACACTAACATCAAATCCCCAGTGAACACCGCCGCCGCCGCCGATTTCAAATCCTAAGCTACCGCCATTGCTGTCATCCTGCACTTTATTGTCATACACATAACCCACCTGTGACTTATAGGGACGATACATTCCGGATATTCCCTGTCCCTGAACCGTATACAAATCGTAAGTATGGTTTGTAACCGATAAAGATGTTGTGTTCTTATTTAATGTTCTATCTTTTTCCCTGTTAAAATCCAGGATATCTTTTTCTCCGGCGTTATACGTATTTTCATAACCATAGGCTTTCTCTTTCTTATTTTTTTCGGACTCTTTTACTCCTTGCGAAGTTCTGTATCCTGTAAATTTAACTCCCGGTTCTATTCCCCAAATCTCCCCTTGAAGGTTCATACTGAACATATAATTTGAAGATTGCATCCCCACTCTTTTAGTAGGTGTAAACGAGGCATCAATAAAAGACATCGTGCCGGAGTAATTTCCGCCGAATGATTTACTCACTCCTTTACTGTTAATAAAACTCTTACCTGCTTTAAAAGACATCGACATTGATTCTAATCCTTTTCTGCTATTATAACCTACACCAACACTAGAGCCAATATTATAGCCACTATTTTTAGAAAATTTAGTGTTAAATGAAGCACTTGGAGCAACAGAAACCCCTTCGGAAGCTGACGATTCCATATCCATCCCTACAGAAAGATTTTCACTGATCTGGTAACTCAAACCACCGTTAACAGAGAATCCGAAACCGTCGTAATTGTTGTATTTCACGCCAAGACCAACACTCGACTTGACTTGTGCTTCTCCAATACCGAATCCCGCTAAAAACAGGTTCACATTCGATCCGATGGTCACATTCTCTTTCATATTGTTTTCATAGGTCATCTCATCACCGTCGAAATCATCCGGCAAACCACGCATCTGGCGGTTGATCTGCCCAACGTTCAAATCCCAGCCTAAACCAACCCAGGAAGCTTCCTGGTCCATCGTAGCCCCGGAATTATACGCCAGATTTAACGGATAACCACCAACGTCCATGATCGGGATATTGTAGTTAAAATCACCACTGGCCAGATCGACCATATCCGATGTTCCGATTGGAGTGAACGACTCAAACTCCGGCTGCGAAGGACCACCTGTTAAGGCATACATTCTCAAAGGCTGAACCATCTCTAAAAACAACATCATTGCCAGATAAACAGCAACAACTTTTGTAACCTTACTCGTTCTGATTTTTTGAATCATAATAATATTTCTGTAAATGTGTCTTTAAACTTAAATTTCAAGGTTCCTTTCCGGAATAAATGGTCTTTATAAACCAACTGGATTTTTTCATTGGGATCGATACCCGAAAAGAATAATAGTATTTTCTGGAAAGGTGCTATTTTATAATTGCGCTCATAGGAAACGCCGGAACAGGCTATCGTATCGTTTTTGGAAGTAACGGCATAAAAATCTTTGTCAATGGCAAACGACATGTATTTAACCCCGTCTTCATAAGACAGTCCGGTAAAATCATTACCTAAAAGATCTTTTTCCTGATCCTGCTCGAAAGTAAATTCGATGATGCGTTCCCGCTTGTTGGCTTCATACAGGGAGTCCACTTTAAATAAATCAACATTGCCCTGATCTTTTAAAAGATAGTACTGAATGGGAACCTCGATCGCTTTAAAACCGATATCATCCACTTTTTGGGAATATTCCCGTGATTTCCAGCCGATTTTCTCTAACTGAAAATAGCGCGACCTGATTTCGGAATCATCGCGCACATCGGTTGTTTTTTCTTTTTTACAGGAGACTAATGAAAAAACAAAAAATATGAAAAGTAGTTTATGGATTGCCCTCATATTTCTTGTTGATATAAGTAATCAGTTCATTAGTGATATCAACAGTTTCTTTTGCATAGAGAACAGACCGCTTATTTTCGGATCCCAATATAATATCAAAGTTGTTCTCTTTTGAAAAATCAGCAGTATAACCATTAATTCTCGACCATATTTTAGCAGATTCTTCGGTAGCAAATTGTTGATTAAATGCTTCAAAATCTTGTTTTTTAGCGATTAAATCTCTCGTAATCGCTTCTTTCTGCATTTCGGAAGCACCCTCCTGCTGCAAAGCAGCATATAGGCTGTCCAAAACTTTTTTGCGGGAGTTAAATTCCTGTTCGCCTCTTTTTTTCAGTTCTTTAGTCATGTTAAAGCCGTCAAAAAGCCTAACATTATCCACAAAAACAATTTTACGATTGTTCTCTAAAATAAAAAAAGAAATGCCCACTGCAAGCAGTAGAAACAAAACAATATTGATTACTATTAAAACTCGAAATCGATTATCAGACATGGTTTTACTTGTTAATTTTTTGCAAAAATAAAATTATTCCCTTAATAAAAAAACCTTAAATTGTAAATAAAATTTTAACAAAAAACCATTTCTTCCTTTTTTATCTTGCCATATAAGCAATATTAAAAGGTAAATCATCATCTTTTTTAATTACTTTTAAATCTCTTTTTAGGCACAAAAATGCTATTTATTGAAGTATTTAATCCGCTGTAAACCCTCATTATTATTGTGTTTTTACGTCATTTGATTACTATCCGTTTGGGATGCTGGTACCTAACCGCCATGAAGCCTCAGAATCATATCGTTACGGGTTTAACGGAATGGAAAAAGATGATGAGTTAAAAGGGGAAGGAAATGGAATTGATTATGATAAAAGG